>Ga0210057_1004518_pt1 | contig 18428 bp, 15 predicted proteins | sample CryGeyCG2114_010_2_FD_183968 | JGI IMG/M metagenome (GOLD analysis project Ga0210057, IMG submission 183968) | Groundwater microbial communities from aquifer - Crystal Geyser CG10_big_fil_rev_8/21/14_0.10 (SPAdes) (version 2) | ecosystem: Environmental > Aquatic > Deep subsurface > Groundwater ...
AAATTCACCCGTTCCCACCTTGCCCTTAGAACTATTCATTAGTGAAGAATTAATTTAACTTTATTTCGAGCAGAGCGAGAAAAAAGGTAATCCTTATTATTTTGCCGGGTCGTCTAACGGTAGGACAGCAGCCTCTGGAGCTGCCTATCTTGGTTCGAATCCAAGCCCGGCAGCTGTCTAACTTTTTTATCGAGAGACCGAGGCACATCAAAATTGCCCAAAGGTGATTTTTTTATATTCTTTTTCTTTTGGAATATGTTATTATATAAAGGGAATTGTATTAGAGAAAAGATTAAAAAGCCGAATTCCACCCATTGAAACAGTCAAAAAAATTGCGGCTTCGCTTGGCATTTCGCTGAATAACTCTATGAAATAATTCTATGGCTAAAATCCAAAAAGAAAATAAAAACCTGAATGATATTAAAGACTCACTCCCTAAATTAGCGGACAATCTTGTTTCTGGAACAAAAAATTTACTCCGCGAAGCTCAAACCGAAGAAGATTTAAGAATTGGATTTGAGAAACTTTTAGAACCGATAAGGATTAAGTTGAATATTAAATCAGCTCCCAAATACGAAAAATCAATTTATAGCGGTCGTTCAGACGCAGTACACGGACAAGTAGTTATAGAATATGAATCGCCTAAATCATTTTCTTCAAAACGAAATATAAACCATGCTTTTGATCAGTTGATAAATTATCTGTCCGGTGAATCTAAAGAATCAAAGCTAACCCAATTGGTTGGAGTAGGATTTGACGGTGAACAGATTTTCTTTGTTCAGTATCAAGATAGGAATATCAAAGTAATAGATAAAACAAAATTTGTTCTTCGCGGCCCTTTTGATTTTACTCCTGAAAGCGCCAGAACTTTCTTAATTCATTTGCGGGCTTTGTCTCGTCTTCCTCTTACCGCTGAAAACTTGGCCCAAAAATTTGGTCCTGAAAGCGAACTTGCGCCAAGAGCGATTTCAGCTTTCGCTAATGCTTTGGAAAATTGGGGGAAACAACCAGATGGGACTAATAAAGCCCGTGGTGTTTTTTTTCAAGAGTGGAAACGATTGTTTGGCATTGTCTACGGCGAACAATTTAGCGGTCAACAGAAAAAAGAGGTGGAAACACTTTCAAAACTCTATAAAGTCGGCACAGAAATAGATTTTCAGGAACTTCTATTTTCTGTCCATACTTATTTTGTCTTTTTAATGAAACTTATCGCCGCTGAACTATTAACTTTAACAGAAATATCTTTTGGTTCTTCTCTTTCTTCCAAGCTTGTTCATGTTTCCGATGATGAACTTAAAAGACAGATTGAAGATATAGAAAATGGCGGAATTTATGCACGCAAAGGAATTACCAATTTTTTGGAAGGCGATTTTTTCCGCTGGTATCTTGATGCCTTTGAATCGCCAGAGTTGAAAGACGCAATTAGAGAAATCGCTAGGACCCTTTCAGAATTTGAGCCAGCGACAAGTACTTTAGACCCGATATCAACTCGTGATCTTCTCAAAAAACTTTATCAATATTTAGTTCCACAAGAAGTACGACATCGTCTCGGCGAATATTACACGCCCGATTGGCTAGCGGAATTATTGTTAAACGAGGTTGGTTATGACGGCAATACGCTTAAAAGATTTTTAGACCCCGCTTGTGGTTCTGGTACTTTTCTTGTTTTGGCTATTCAACGAGCTAAAGAACACGGCGCAAGAGAAAAATTACCTCCGCTTGAAATAGTAAAAAGAATTCTCGCTAATATCTGGGGCTTTGACTTAAATCCTTTAGCGGTTATTGCCGCTCGCACCAATTATCTTTTTGCTTTGGGTGATTTGGTAAATGAGCTTCAATACATTGAAATTCCAATTTATCTTACTGATTCTGTTTTATGGCCAGAACGAGTTGGTGGGCAGGAGCAGTTTAATTTTCACAGGGGCCCTTATGCGAAAGTTAGCACATCAGTAAAGGAATTTCATGTGCCAGCGGTTTGGCTTCAAGATAAGGGAGAGCTAATAAAAATCGCGGCGCCTTTAGTTGAAAGGGATGTACAATCAAATTTTGAGCCAGAAATAGCGATGAGACATTTTAAAGAAGCGGGTTTGTTATTTCCGCCCAATGAAAAAATTATAGAGAATTTTTATAAAGAAATTTTAGAACTCGAAAAGCAAAACAAAAACGGCATCTGGGCAAGATTTTTAAAAAATGCTTTTGCGCCAATGGTCGCCGGAAAATTTGATTTCGTTGTCGGCAATCCGCCATGGATTAGATGGGACTATTTGTCTCAAGATTATCGCAACGCTACCTTACAGCTCTGGAAAGATTACGGATTATTCTCTCTAAAAGGTTTCCAAACTCGGCTTGGCGGTGGCAAAAAAGATTTTTCAATGCTTTTCGTTTACGCCTCGTCTGACTATTATCTCAAAGAGGACGCAAAATTAGGATTTTTGATAACGCAGGAAGTTTTCAAATCCAAAGGTGCCGGAGAAGGATTTAGGAGATTCCAATTAGGAGAGAAAAAATACCTAAAGGTATTGAAAGCTCACGATTTGGTTTCTATTCAACCATTTGAGGGAGCGGTCAATAAGACGGCGGCTATCATTCTAAAAAGAGGCGAGAAAACAGAATATCCGGTGCCATATATTGTTTGGTCTAAGAAAAAGGGGGTGGGTAAAATCGCTACGGATAAATTGTTAGATGAAGTTTTGCCACTTTTACTGAAAAAGAAATACATTGCTAGACCAATCGGTTCAAATGTTGGAGCTTGGCAGACTCAAACTACTGAATCGGAGGGATTAGAAGGTATAGAAGGTAAAAATTATTATAGAGCTTATTCGGGCATAATTGCCGACCCTTATGGTGTATTTTGGGTAAAAATAACTCAAACCCTTTTAGATGGGAAAGAGGTAATAATAAATAATTTACCCGAAAGAGGTAAAAGACAAATCCCTAAGATAGAGGAGAAAGTAGAATCTGATTTAATTTATCCATCATTAAGAGGTTCGGACATTCAACGATGGCAAGCTAGACCAGAATTTTTTGTTTTTTTGACGCAAGATCCTTATAAAAGAGAACCTATTTTAGAAACTAAATTTAAAAGCGAGTTCCCTCGCACATACGATTATTTCACAAAATTTAAAGAAATTCTATTGGGTAGTAGTTCGAAAATGATAAAGAGATTAAGAGAACAAAAAGCCTTTTACTCTATGTTCGGAGTCGGTGATTATACTCTTAGTAAATATAAAGTAGTCTGGAAACAAATGTCTAATGATATATATGCTACTGTAATTTCTAAAATAAAAACACCGATTGGTTATAAAGATATTATTCCATTACATACAACGGCACTAATTGCTACCGACAACGAATCCGAAGCTCATTATCTTTGTGCTATTATCAATTCAAAGATAGTCCGAGATTTTATTAAATCTTTTTCTTCCGCAGGTCGGGGTTTTGGCACACCTTCTGTAATGGAGCATGTTGGTATTCCAAAATTCGATTCTCAAAATTCGCTTCACCAAAAATTTGCTGAAATATCCCAAAAGTGTCACCAATTCAAAATTGAAGGCAAAGAAAAAGAAATTGAGAAATTAGAAAAAGAAAATGACGAACTAGTAAAGAAACTATTCAGTTTTTAATTTATGAAAGAAAATCCTAAAACTGAAAAACACCATTATGTTTCTAGGTGTTATTTAAAGAATTTTACTTTTGATAAAAAAGGAAGTTTGGTTTATGCATATCAAAGAAAAAAGCCAGTTATAACGATAAATATCAAAAATATAGCAGCGAAGAAAAACCTATATACCTTTTTAGATAAAACTACCGGCAAAAAGACAAATATTGTAGAAGAAATGTTTGGAATACTTGAAGCAGCCACTTGCCCTGTAATTAGAAAAATCGTGAGAGCACAAGAATTAAATTTAGATGAAAAAGAAAAAGGGGCATTGGCGCAATTTATCGCTTTTCTTGCAACAAGGACAATTTCTTTTGACGCTTGGCAAAAGAATATGAGCATGGGAATGCAAAAGCAGTTAATAGTAGAAACAGCAAGAAATAAAGATTATCTTAGAGCAAGTTTTGAAAGAGCCGGGATTAAATTTAAAAATGAAAAAGAGTTGGAAGACATGCGTCAATCCATCTTAGATTTTGATAAACACTTTAAAGTTGAGTTCAAGGGAGGAGAAGGATATTTTTTTAAGATTGCCGCAGAATTAGCTATGGAATTGACGCAAATTCTCTTCAATAAACACTGGCATTTATTAATATCAAACACATCAAGAGTCTTTATAACCTCTGATAATCCCGTCGCAATACAAAAAGTTAAAGGCGTACCATTTCAATTTAATTCAGGATTTATGTATGGAACGGTTTTACTCACATTGTCCCCTTCATTATGTCTGGTAATAAGATATAGATCATTAGGAGAGAAAATTATACAGATCAATAGAGCACAGGTAGATTCTATTAACAAGTCAATTATGTTAAAGTCAGGAAATTTCATATATTCAAACATTTCTTCAAGAGATATTAAAAATATCTATGATACTATTCCGGAGGGGCAGGATAGAGAAGTTATAATAAAGAAAATAAAGAATACGCCTTTTATTATCAGCACTGGACCAGAATTAGAATCAGAAACGATAAGCGAATGATAAAAATAGCGTCGCGCCCCGCTTTGCGGGGCACGAAATTCGGCGGAAAAGCGAAGACGGAAAAAAATTCCTAGTAGATTACTAAGGATATATTTAAAAATAAAAAAGAACCAATTTTTTCAAACTTTGCACGCTCGTCTTTTACATTAGAAAGTAAATTTACTTACTTAAAGCAGGATGTTCCCAATAACTATCTGCTATTTTTGATAAATTCTCCTTAAGAAAATTGTCCCAGTCGATTCTCTCCCAAGCTTGTTTCGTTACTGTCACCAACATCACTTCGTCAATTGATTCTTTGCCATACTGGTCTACTAATGGAAAATCTGCTGCGAAAATAAGATATTTTATTTTGGGGTCTATTTGAGAAGGTAGTTCTTCCAATAGTTTTGTAATATCCGTCCACATTCCCCTGCGAGCTAAGTTGGTTGTAAGGTTTTCATCAGCCATAAAAACAATAAGTGCCTTATCATCTTCTACCTTTATACCTCTTATTTTTCTTTTTCCCATATTTGTTTTTTCTCCCAGTATTTGAATAGCCTTTTCTTCTATTGTTCTCTCTGGTGTTCCAGTTTGAGTTGTGTACTGAATGACTTGAGAAGCAGAAGAAGATGTTGATTTCTCGCCTCTATCGGTAAGCACAATTAGGAATATACAAAGGGATACTATAGCAATTACTGCAATTATCCACCCTTTCTCTTTCTCTCCCCATTTTTGTTTTGGTTTTGTTTCGTTGTTTTGTTTTTCAGAAGAAGTTGTTTGAATCATATTATTCTATTTCTTTTTTAAAGATTAAAAGCCCTTTTTTCATTATAAGTTGTTTCCCAGTGAATCTTGGTTCTTCAAACTGGGAAGTCGGGACTATTTCTATAAACTCCCAGCCTTCTGAACCGAGTTGTAAGAGAAATTCTTTTATCTCTTTTATCGTTTTTTCATCATTGAAATCTTTAGCGTCGATGCCTTCAACTCTGTATTCTATTTTTCTCATAAATTTTAAGTTTAATTTGATTTTTAATGCTTTAATGCCGACCTTTTGATGGCGGAAAGCACAAAGCTCGCCGCCAGCGATGGCCTTGCGGCCACCCATACCCCTTTCGAGATATGACCTTCGCAGATGCTCTGACGACGAGCTTAATATCTGCGAAGGTTTTTGTGCCATATCTCCCAGAAAATCTGTGAGGGTTAGGCAATATTAATTGTCATTTTTATTATATATTATCCTTTCTTATTTTTCCAGATACAGAATTTTGTTTTTAATAAACAACCTGCTTTTAAAACAAACCAAAAGTTCTCGTTTTTCCATGATCGAGCCGTCTTTTAAGATATATTTTGCATAGTTTCTGATATTTATTTCTTTTTGTTCCTTCTCTTTACTATTTAGTCCTAAAACCTCGGATTGAAATTCATGATATCTTTCGATCTCTTTTTCGATTTTTTCACGCATTCCAAGTTCATCTAGATTGATCTCGTCAATAATTCGTAGGAATTGTTTTATCAATTCTTCTTCTCGAATGTAGGGATTTTTACAATGTAAATCTTTCGATCTTGTACAACCATAATATACATATCTAACAGTTGTGCCATCTTTCAGTGTCTTAAATTTTTCTTCTGCTGTAATACCTGATCCACATAGCGCACAGGTTATTAATTTGGTAAAAGCGAATTCTTTCGATTCGCCGTGAGTAATTCGATCTCGTTTGAGTTGTTCCAGTGTTTTTTCAAATAACTCATGGGTTATAATTGGTTGATGTTTACCAGTATACCAATTTTCACTTCCGACTGGATATTCAAATGTTCCATAATAGAAAGGGTTTTGGAGGATTGTATAAACATTACTAAGAGTAAGATTTTTGTTACTAGTTATTGTTCTGAAATTAAGATCAAATTTTAACCAGTGATAGATTTTTCTACCGCTCCATTTTTCATAAGCTACTTTTTCAAACATTTGCTTAATAATGGGAGCTCTTTCTGTATCTATTATAACCTGACATTTCCTATCGATTCTTTTTTCATTAAGATAACCAGTTGGCGCTGGCCCAGGTCTTAATCCCATTTCACATCTTACTCTTAGGCCTCTTTTGACGTTTACACTTTTATTGTCGTTTTCTAATTTGGCCTGACTACAAAGAATCATCAATAGGAATTTCTCACTGGGAGAATTAGTGAATCTTTGACCATAGGTTCTTATTTCAGTTAATAACTTTTGGTCCATTAAATCGACTAAAGAACCCAAATCTCCTGCATTCCGGCTTAATCTATCAGGTGCCCAGGTGAGAATACCATTAAATCTACCCCTTTTGATATCTTGGATAATTTCATTAAAAACCGACCGCTCACCAGAGTCTTTGGCTGAGTGGGCTTCCCGACGTATATCTATCACCTCCAGGTTCTCCTTTTCGGCTATTTGAAGCATTTCCTTTACTTGTGAGTCTAAGGAAAGGACCTGTTTTTCGTCAGATTCGGTTGACTTCCGGGCATAAAGGCAATAACGGGTCTTAATCTCTGGCTTTGCTTGATTGGTGCTTAATTGGGCTGTTAGTTCTTGTTCCATAGTCTTGTGAGCCAAAGGATGCCGCAACCCTTCTAGCAAGTCCAGAGTGCTTAAGTTGATAACTATTATGAGCCCAAATCCTTTAATTCTGCTTTTTAAGCCCCTAAAATTCCATATCCATTATATTTCCGAATATAGTCTCCTGCGGTTCCACATCCTCATCTGTCCAATGACCACACTCAACACGAGACATTATTTTGAGAATCAAGATAGTAAAAGCATCTGCTAAATCATCGTGTTTTTTACTGCCGAAATTAAGAAGTTGTAGTCGCAAATCCTTTAGTCCGTCTTTCGGGAAAAATATTTTTCCGGCTTGCATCGGCGAGGCAGCAATCATAAGCCGTTCTCGTTTGTTCATCCCGGCTACTTTGAACTCTTCAACTGGTATACCCGCACCCTTTAACTCTTGAGTAAGCCATTTCTGGATACCGACATCCTCTATGATTACTGTTGCGGGATAATCTCCTCCTAGCGTTTTTGAAAGCAGTATTGCCTGATCTTTAATTCCATTAAATCGCAGCTGTTTGTTTATGGGATTTGGGTGAATGTAAATTTTCCTTTCCTCTCCGCTTCCGAAAACGCTCGCTACTACCATAGCAGTGTAATCTGCGTTTTCATTGTCTGATCCCGCCGGGTCTACTCCGATAAACGTTCCAGTATAATCGCTTCCTCTTAGATTTGGCATTACGGAATATTCTTTGAACCATTCCTTAAGGATTATCTGATTTTCATCTGGAGCATCTCTGAGAAGATATTCTCTCTGCCAAATTATTTCATTAGCAATGCTTTGTTTCAGTTCTTTGATTGCTTCTAAAGAAGTAAATTTCCCCGGCCAAGCGATAACATTATCTTTGTCAATAAGAGGGACGCGGAGAAAAGTTCCTTTCATCTTTTTTTCTTCAATTCTTTTCTCGAATCGGGAAAGAACCGAATCTTGATGAAGAAAATTGCCGAGAATGATTACTTTAGTGTTTATGTCACCCAAAGGCAAAAGTTCCCCGGTAAACCAGTTAAAAGTCTTGTTGCGTCCATCCTGGTTTTTGATTGAATTGGAATCTTCAATATCGTCGGCAATAATAAGGTCGGGACGGTAAGGCCCTTCTCTCAGACCGCGAATTCCTTCTTCAGTCGAAATGGCAGTAATACGCGCCCCGTACTTATGGACTATAAGAGTGGTTGCGTGCCAGCGGTCTTCTCTTTCCTCAAAGGGACCGAGATTTTCACTCAAGAGTTTATTCTCTTCAATTTCCTTACGGATATTCATCAAATGATCTTTCGCTCTTTGCTGCGTCTGGCTCGCGATGACAACATGTTTCTTTTGAGGCGTTCCCATAATTGACCACAAGGCATAGGCCGTATTCAGGATTGTTGATTTCGCCGAGTTACGGAAAGTCATCACCCCGGCGAATTTTATTTTCTCGTCTTGGCCAATCCCAAACATTTCATAATGAACTGGTGCAATCGGATACTTAATATAGCGGCCGAAATAGATGTAGAAAAAATAAAAGAAACTCCGTCGGGTAATCTCCGTCATCGCTCTTCTATCCTTAAGAATCCGTTTTAGAATCTCGGGATCTATTTTGTTCGGCATATTCTGAAGTGTTTCATTCATGATTTTGCTGAGTTTGTTTATTTTTTAATAAACCGGCTAGCTGGAGCGCCTTTTCGACCAATTCTTCTTGTTCCAGAGTTAAGGGTTCTTCTTTAACATTAAGATTGCCGGTAACCTCGACCTTACTGGTATATTTCGGATGGTGTGACTTCAACCATAATTGTATGGCTGGAAAATTTTTATCTCGGATCAAAGAAATCAACTGTGACTCGCTCTGTTCCGTAATAAGCGTTTCGCCCTCAATAATGGCTTCGTCAGTAGTTTTTTTAAATTCCTCGTCTTCCTTTCTCCAGCGATAGTAAGTAGCACGGCCTACGCCGACCCTTTCGCACGCGATCTGAACGATCGGCGTTTTTTTTAGCTGCTCAATCAGTAATTGTTTTTCTTTTTCAGTTTTCATAGTTTTTTGGCTTTTTGATTTGTTAATTTTTCCCATCTTCTTTTAATCACCTCACAATACACAGGAGATTTTTCCATGAGATAGCATCTTCTTTTCATTTTCTCTGCGGCGATAAGTGTCGATCCACTTCCGCCGAAAGGTTCTACAATTAGGTAATCCCTTTTAGTCAGAACCTTGATGTAGGGGATAAGTATCTCTATTGGTTTGGTTCCGAAAATTATTCCTTGACCCGAATTTTTCTCATCCGATGCATGAAATTCGATGAAATCAGTTGGACAAATTTTCTTTCCTCTTCCGTAATTTTCCCATTGTGGTTTACCTGATGTAGCATAAAGTGCTGTTTCGTATTCGTTCTGGAGCAATTCTTTTTCCGCAGTGATATTCAATTCTGCTTTTTTATCTCTTGAGGTTGCAACCATAGCTATGTCGTGCTTATTGAAGAATCTATATTTTGCCGCAAATCCTTGAACGCGGTTAGATAAATGCCAGACAATCATATTCCTGACTTTCCAATACTTTTCCATTTCACCCCATATGGTCCTAATATTTTTCCAGTTTTCAAAACAGATAATACTGAAGTTTTCATTTTGGATTTTGTCTATGTTTGCCATCCACTTTTCTGTGAAATCTGGTGGTAAGATATCTATTTCCAAATATCTCCTGTCTCTTTTGTAACCAAATCCTTCGGTTGCTTTTCCGCATTTCTTTTTTCCGTGAAGATAATCAAGCAGATAAGGGGGATCGGTAAAACACAAATCGGCTTTTTCCCCATTCATTAATTTCATCATATCTTTTTCAATAGTTGAGTCCCCGCACATCATTTTGTGGGCACCTAACCTATAAAGATCTCCTTTCTGGATTTCTATTTTCTCAATATTTAATTTTTTCAATTCTTTTGCGAGATCAAATTCTTCTGGGATGTCTTCTAATTTAAATACTTCATCAAGATCTTCACTTGAGAATCCAAGATCTGATAGAAAGGTTTCGTCAAAATTAGCTAATAAATTCCAATCCCATTCTCCTGTGTTTTTGTTAAGGCGAAGATTCAGCTCTTTTTCACGTTCAATATCAGGAATATTTATATAGACAACCGGAACCATTTTTATTCCTAATTCCTTTGCTGTGGTCCAGCGGAAATGACCTCCGATGATAATATTGTTTCGGTTGGAAGCTGAGTTAACGACAAAGGGATCAACTAAGCCAAAACGACGAATGCTTTCTTTCAGTTGCTCAATTGCTTCTTTACTCCATGAGCGTGGATTATATTCCGATGCTCTTAGTGAGTCCGTCGGAACATATGAAATATTTAATCTTTGTTTAATTGTTTTTTGCATATTTTTGTAATTTAATCTTTATTATCTAATTTTCTTAATTGCAGTTCGCCAACATATTGGAGCCACAATCTGATCGCACTGGGATTGCCACTCTCAGCTTCTCCACGAAGCGCGTTAATAACATCTGAAAGTCCTTCCTGTTCGCGTTCAAGAATTATTTGGCGAATTCTGTCAAGGAACTCAGGTGTTTTTTTCCAGTCTGTCAGCGTATCTTCGCTTACTCCGAATTCCTTCGCGAATTCGCGCTGTGTTTTGATTTTCCTCAACACTCGAGGCGTCGCACAAAACTGGACAAATTCCGCGAATTCTCCGATCAGTTTTATTGATGGAGGAATTTCGCAAATTTCGGATTGAATCGGAGTGGGTATGAGATTTTTTGTTTCCATAGATTTAATTATTATTATTTATGATTTCGACTAATAAATAAAAAACCAGCTATTCAGAGCTGGTTATTACCGGAGGTCAATAAAGAAGACTTCAAGTAAGCACAATTATTGCTTTCGGCAATAACAGCCCTTAAATCCTTCCTCTTTTTTGACCACTGCCTAACGATGCGTTAGGAGAAGGTCTTATTAAATTGTATTTATGTTCTTATTCTTACGCTTTAGTTTATTTAATCATTTGGATAAATATTAAAAAAGAACCCGATCAAAGGCTCCTTCCTTTTAGTAATCGTTTAGATTTACTAAAAACCTTTTCTTCTCCCTTCCTATAATATTTAATTCCTAGCTTAATTATAGCGTTTTAAAATGAAAAGTCAACAGCTTAAGCCCGAAAATTCTTATAATTGACGTGTTTCAACTATAGGGGGTAGAATAAAGGTATGAAAGAATATACATTGGTATTACCATCTGTATATTGTGATTTAACAAAGGCTAAATTTGGCTATTCAAATTATTTTATTTTAGGCGCACTTTTAGTGTCTTGCTGTAAAGATATCCAGCAAGATTTATGGAATGCACGAATAAATAGAAAATTTTATGAAGAACTACATTTCTCTAATCTTTCAATAAGAGAAATCAAAAAATTACAAATTATTCGTGATTTTTTAGATATCTTTATAAAATCTAAAAGTTGTTTTAGGTGTTTAGTGATTAAGGATGATAAATCTACTTTACAAAGTTATTACTATAATCAAGAATGGAAAAGATTAGCTGTTATTATTCGTACGCTTTTAAGTTATCCTTATTTTTATAGAGATAAAGTTCTTTATACTAGTTTAGTTCGTCCCCGTGTGTTTATAGATAATGAGAATTTTACATTTAAAAACGAGAATAAATTTAAAGAATATTTTGAGAAAACATTTAAGTTGCCATTCATAGAAAACAAAAAAGATATTTTTATCAAAGATACACCCAGTCCCATAATAGATTTTCTGGATTCTAAACTGCTCGATCAGCTTCAATTGGTTGATATTTTATTAGGATGTGTGAGAATTTCTTATGAATATAATGATTACTGTAGTAATAAATCTAAGCAATCGATTTTTAACTATTTACTAGGAGAAATAAATAAAATTTCATATACTAATATTACAACATTTAGGGATTTAGATAGAAGACAAATTAAAAATAATCTAATTAATGTTTGGGAATTTGGTAAAAAATAGAACAAAAAAGTCAAAAAATTATTTCAAGGAAAACAGGGACAGTTAACCCAGAATAAGACAAAATATGACTAATATAATCGAAAAAGCAAAAGAAGCGTTGGGAGGAGTAGAAAAATCCGTTTAACCTTCTTTGATTTTCAAAAAACACTATATTCTAAATTTGATTTACCTGTTTTTTACAATAACTAAATGAAAATTCTTAAAACAATACAATTTTTCTTTCGGCGTATTTTATGGGGAAGGAGGACTGCACTCTCCTTCTCTTCCGAGGTAGACAAAAAACCGAATAAGTTTGCATATGCTTTGGGAATTTTCACCGGCTTTTTTTACAGAAACTTTCAGAAGCGACACGAATCATTAAGAATACTGCGTCGAAATCAGGAAAGGAGAAAAACTGAGTATAGCATTCCTTTACAAATTGTTCAGTATTCAAAAGGAACCATTTTGTTCTTATTATTTGCTTTTATATTATCGATCTTTTTTGACTGGGGTATTGAAAAAACTTCTCTCGCTTTATCTCATATCCAAGCTGGATGGTTTCAAATTCTTACTAACCGATTGGCTTTTTTCAATTTACCGGATAGAGATTTCCTAAAACTTGTTCTTGAAATTTCTATCGGCGCAATCTCAGCAATTCTTGGACTGATATTTGCGCTTTATGGCGTTGGCTTCCAAATAATCACTGAAAAATATTCCTCGAAAGTATCCGATTACGTGAATCAAGAAACTGTTGGTAATTTTTTCTTTAAACTTCTTGTCTTTACCGATCTTTTTGCCATTTTAACTCTACTGAGGGTGCAACTATTTAAACTTGAGCCCTCGTTTAGTTTTCCAGCAGTCATAATAATGGTCGCTATATGTTTACTTGGTATTGTGGTTTTCAAAAATCACTATATCTTAACAATAAAATCAAAAAATCTGTTTGAGCGATTATGGTCAGATATTAGAGAGAATATTCGACTGGCATCAGATAGGGAACGGTATTCCTATAACAGTTGGAGCATTATACAGACTTCTCGAAACCGTACACAGGAGCTTCTTTTACTCCTAAAGACCTTATTTGAAGATCTATGGCAAGCTAAAAATTGGAACGATGTAGTTTATACTCCGACTGTGCTGTCCTACCTTTTGACCGAGTATGCAAAAAGAAAAAAGTTTATAGATAAAGAACGGGGTTGGTGGTTTCCCCAAACACAGCAGGAGATTAAGGCCAGCGATATGGGTTCGCTTGCACTAAAGCTGAATTTTGAATTACAGGGAAAGGGGCCCCTGCGAATAGGCAACCCTGATTATCTCTGGTTCGAGAATCAGGTTTTTGAAATAGTGCAAACCGTGGAGTCACATATAGGGATGGACGACGAAAAGACACACTTGTTAAATTATGTAATCGATTTTTACCAAAGAGTTCTCGCCGGCGATTATTCGAAGGATCAGTATGGAAGATATGAAAAAACTATAACAGGGCTTTATGAAAATCAGGAAATCAACGCATTCGAGAAATATTTTGATGCTTATTTGGGACTATATAGTAAAGTTAAAACCGATGACGATCTTGTTGCTTATCTTAACGCCTATTTTTCTGTAGGACTGGCTCTCATAGATGGATTTGATTACTCACAGTATCAAATTACCATTAAGTCACTTGTCGGCGCAGATGGCCGACTGACTCGTACGCGTGAGGAAATTGCCAGGATTGATCTACCAAACGTCTTTTACAATCAATTACTTGATTATTGGGACAGGCTCGATCTCGAAGTGCAATGCGAAGGAAGAGTCATAACTCCTCAGCAACTTTTGGAGAAAGAAACACTCGAAGATTTGCGAGCAAAAGAGAAACATTATTTTGATAAGTTTTTCGATAAACTCTGTAAGCACGAAGATACAATCCTTGATGATTTATACAAGAAAGGCAGGCATAAAGAGCTCGCTCAATTTCTCAAGTTGAGGTTCGAGTGGTTTAGTAGAATGCTTTATGTTAAAAAATCCGCACTTGCAGAGCAGTACTCAGTCATAATTGCACAACGCATAATTTATTTGCTTTACATTCCCAAGCAGATTTTACTTGATTCAGAGTTTTGGGAAGAGATCGAAAAACTCATCTTTTCCTCGGTCATTGAAAACTGTCAGAATCTTTTTAAAGAATTGACCTGCTCGCTTGTTTTGCTTTTGCCTATTATCAATGCCGACGAGAAAAATATCGATAATATTATGTATCGTAATCGTCTATCGATTATTGTCGGTGGCTTCGTTTATCTTGTTTCCGAATTAAGGCAAAACGATAAACTCCTTACCGAATACGTTCAGATCATAGAAAAAGCATATCGAGAAGGCTATTTTATCCAGATGCTTAAAATGCTGGCTAAACCGAAAGATATTGGCGGTCTCGATTTGACCCTTAAGTTAATAAACTGGGAAAGCACTAGATATCATCATTGGTTTGGGAATATTCTTTGGGAAATAGACCAATTACCAAAAACTTATGATAATGTTCGTTTTTATTCCGGAATGCAAAAAGTCGCAGACCACTCAAGTAAGTTTATTCGCGAATTGAGTTATAGAGCATTCAATCCAGAAGAAGAGAGTGCCGAAGCATTTGTTGAGTGGGCAAAAAAACGAGAAATAGTCAAAGAACTGATTACCGTGCTCCAGAGAATTCAAGAACAAAAAATATGAGAAGGAGACCATACAAAAAAAGAGAGAAGGGCTATGTTATAGACGATCCATTCCTCGGGTTTATTAAGGGTTATGACCGCCTAGAAATGACCACCCGTAATGTTATGGAATTGAGTACCGAGATCGAGTCCATACAATACGCATTGTTTCCCCTCAGAGATGTTCCAGTTCCAGATCGTCCCGGTTATGTTACACATGAATGTAATTATTTTGATATTGAGTGTAGCGATCCAACTATTAAAGAGCACCTAGAAGCTTACTTTACTAATACACATTCGTGGTATAGGGATGGTTTATATGGATATGGTGATTCAGTTGGAGGATTTTTGGAAATGATAGCTCAACAATTACTTGTTACCGGTGATTCATTCCAGATGATAGATTGGGAAGAGGTTGATATAAAAGGCACAAAATATAATTTGCCTATAGACTTTAGCTATCTCAGAAACGAAACTATGAAAGTTATCCATAAGAACGGCGTTATTACTGGATATCAACAGAGGTATAGCCTCTTCACTTACTTCAAAGAAAAGAGATTTAAAGATTACGATGATAAAATCAAGCCTCGGTCCTTTGAATTTGATAAAGATGAAATCATTTATTGTCAGTATCCTTTTTCAAAAAAATCACCCACAGCACAAAGCATAAAATATTTATCACCAATTAAAAAGTTTTGGCAGTTTGGCTTAGATCAATCGAAAAGTGGTGTGGAGGTTGAGAATTATTATCTACCCCTTGAGAAAGCAAGATATACTACGTATGCGAGAGAAAAACGTAAATATGATTTGGCTCGCGGCAAGATTAGGACAATTTTCAATTATCTTATGGATACAAATGGTCCGAGAATGACCCAATTTTACGATATCTATACCGTGATTCGATATAAGAAATTCCTAAATAATTTTAGAGATTATTTAGTGCAACAGTTTAATGAGCAGGTATTATCTGTTGTGGCAAGAAAAAATAATCTCATCTGTGTTCCTAAGTTAACCTACACAAGATTTTTGTCCAATGCCGAGATGGATTCAGCATTACAAAAATATACCGACAATTCGTTCACTTTTGAACAAATAATTGAACAGATCGTTAAAGCTGCCTAAATATATGGATATCTCTATTAACTTACACGATAGTATTGGCGTTTCAGATCATATAAAAGCTGAAACCGAAATTGATGCCATAATTTATCGGTAAGAATTTGAACGGCATTGAGAAGAATATTTAAAGTCAAAATCTGAATCTGAGCTAATTCTCGCATTTATTTTTTTGCAGATTTATATCGAATACTTCTTACATCAAAATATGCGGAAAATTATTGAGCTTGAATTTAAACCGCCACGAGACGCCGCCCACATAACATGGCTTTCTGGTGAAAAGAGATAGGTGCCAGCTAAAATTGATAATTTCGCCGCTCTTTTTTTCGCTCCAGTACCGAATTCTATTCAGCAATTAGTAGATACGATGAAAGATCGATTCAGTAAGCTAAGTTATATCCGCAATCTATTTGCCCACGGGTATAAAGTTGCCGCATAGTCCGATTCAAGTGGTAATTCTGGTTTCACTCCTGCCAAATTACTTCTTTCTGAATCTCAGTTAACTCAATCTGTAGCAGAGGTGAATGAGTTTGGGTCGGCATGGAATGATTTACTCGATGGTATTTTGCCGTAATGTAAGGTATTACAACGGGTGGATAGTTTTAAATTTTCAAATATATAAACGATGCGCTATGGGTAAAAATTTTAAGTGATCTGTAATATGAGAGATTTTAAAAAAATTCTAAAAAGGACAGATGCCGGATTAATTCAATTCTTTTTGTACGTTGGGGCTTTAATATATTTACTGCTAAAAGGATACGGCTGGTGGTCGGTTGTTTTTGTCCATCTATTTTTTGTATTTGTTTACGGAGTTATTGATTTTAGATATGAGTTTTTGATATTCTTTCTCGCGCCTATAACAGCAATACTTTTCCCAATCCAAAATTATCGTTTAAAAAAATATTTGAGAAATTTCAAGCAAAATATCCCAGCAAAGGCAGTAATTGTTTTGGGACAGTCCGACTGGTTTAAACTTAATGCCTGGATCAGGCATAATTTTCTTAAAAGCGAGATAGAATCACTCGTTCAATATTTAAAAACAAAAGGACAGGATTTCTCTTTTTATCCGAATGCTAGTTTGAAAGATATCGAAAAAATTATGAGCGACAAAAGTATAAAAGAGGTATATTTTTTTGGACACGGGACTTCGCACGTTTTTCAATTGAATACTGACGATTTTTTGTATTACTGCGACTTCAATGATCCTCAAAAATATGGGAAGGAATTTGTGCATCAAGTTCACTGCGGTACTCCGAATGGTAAAAGCTTGATTGATTACGTGGTTCCCAAAGAAAATAGAGATAAGTGTTTTTTCTTCAGAAAATCGATTAACTCTTTTGATATCCAAAAAGAGTTCAAAAGAAGAACCAAAAATATCCAAGGAGGGATATGAAAGCGAAGAGGATCTACTGAAACTCGTGAAATGAGACACAGGATAACAACCCCGAAAAAATGTCTAATTTGTCTCGTAAAAATAAAATGAAGAAATGAAAAAAATAAGCGAATTAGCAAAGTTTTTTGCTAAATATGAGACCTATCCTAAAATCTGCTATAATGATTGTTCGCCAGTAAGAGTTTTTCAAAGAATGTTTCCTGAAAATTACTATAGCAAAGACCTAGAAACGTTTCTTTCTTATCAAAACTATAAACCAACTCAAAGGGGCGCGGATTTACCTTGGTGGGGTAGAAAGTTTTTTACTGAACAAGTAGGTTTCCGTATCTTAATAGTGGGCCAAGATTCTTTGACTAAAGACGCAGGAAGTATAGTTCTTTTTTCTCACCTTATGCCCATTATTAATACTGAAGGTAGATATAAAGAATATACTGATAAACTAAAATTAAAAAAGCCATTTCCGTTTAATAGTTGGAATAAAATAAGAACTCGATTGATTAACTGGGATATAGACCTTGATTTTCTATATATCACCGATGCTGCAAAAGTTTATAAAAAAGGATCTTGGAACAATAGAGATTTTGATAGACAAAAGAGTAAAGAATTACTAGAAGCCGAAATAGGGCTTTGTAATCCGGACTTGATCATTCTTTTTGGAGCTCTACCTTTACACCTTTTAGATAAAACCAAAAATTACGCTTCTATGGTTGAAAATGGTAAAGTAATTTTAATTAAAGGCAAAAAGTGTGTAGTTGCCCCATTTTTAATTGGTAACGGTCCTACGCAGCCAAATTTTAAAAGACGATTAGAAATAGCAAGTAATTTGATTAAAAAAACAATAAAATGAGACAGTCCAAAATACCGTTTTCTGTGTCTCATTTGTCTCATTTTGTGTTAAAATCTTAATATAAGCCTTGACCGAGACGGGTCGGAATAATTATAGAAAAACATTCAAAAAAGCCTTATAATGCTTAGTAACTACGGGTCCTAGACCGGGGTACACAGCTATCCTTCGCTAAAGCTACGGAATAGCACGCTACTTTAGGTAATTTTCTCATAAAGAAAATATAAGAAGGTAATCCGAAGTCGAAGACGTAGGATACCAAGCCCGGCAGCTATCCTTCGCTA
>Ga0210057_1004519_pt1 | contig 18428 bp, 19 predicted proteins | sample CryGeyCG2114_010_2_FD_183968 | JGI IMG/M metagenome (GOLD analysis project Ga0210057, IMG submission 183968) | Groundwater microbial communities from aquifer - Crystal Geyser CG10_big_fil_rev_8/21/14_0.10 (SPAdes) (version 2) | ecosystem: Environmental > Aquatic > Deep subsurface > Groundwater ...
TGAGGCAGAGAACAACGCCAAAGCCCTGGACGAGCGCATCGTCCGAGAAGAGCTGGCCCGGGAAGTAATGGAAGAAGTCGGGATTAAGATTCATCTCCCTATTATGCCGGCTATGTATCCGGCAGTACTTGGGCCTGCTCAAGGCAGAGAAGGCGGAACAGATTGGGCCTTTGTGGTTTGTGTTGATCCCTACGCCTACACTTGGAAAGAAGAGTTCTATGGAGAGTTCCGTTGGGTTTCTCCCGAGGAACTCCAGGAACTGGCAGGAGGTCCGCCCGGCAACCGTTTGGTGTCAGGTCGCGGAAAACGGATGCACCGGCTTTGCCTGAAGGCCTTTGCAGCGGGCAGCCCTAACGAGCATTACCGTGGCCAAGCGGCAGAAATGCTCGTAGATGTTTTGGAAGAAATGACCAAAGCATAACTCTCCTCCGAGAAACGCATAAAAGGCGCCCTGCCAAATGGTAGGGCGCTATTCTTTTTGCTAAAATAATGGCACTCCGACCGCAATTATTGTATCTCCAACCGCAATTATTGTATAATTAGTTTATTATGGCGGGATTTTTTCACACATATAATCGGGGAGTAGAAAAACGAAAAATATTTTTGGAAGATAAAGATTATTTTCGGGCCATTCACGATCTCTACGAGTTTAACGACGCCAATAAAGTATTTAACTTGAAACAAAAGCTTAAACAGATTAATTGCACTCCGACTGCAATTAATGGTGCAATTAATGTTAATTTTAGGAAATCGAGAGAAAAATTGGTAAATTTAATTGTATGGTGTTTGATGCCGAACCATTATCATCTTTTCTTGAACGAGAAAGCTGAAAATGGCGTTTCAAAGTTTCACCAGAAATTTGGAGGAGGATTTACCAGTTTTTTTAATTTAAAATATAAAAGGAATGGAGTGTTATTCCAGGGAAAATACAAAAAGATTGAGGTTGGCAACGACACCCAGGTTCTTCAATTAATCTGCTATATTCACGCAAACCCCTTAGATATCTGGAAGCCGGACTGGAAAGAAAAAGGATTAACCAATTCAGAAATTCCCAAAGCTCTAAAATTCCTTAAAGAAGAATATCGATGGTCAAGCCATTTGGATTATTTGGGGGGCAAGAATTTTCCTTCCTTGATTAGTGGCAATAATTTTAGCTTTTTTGAAAACTCCCAAGAATACGAAGAATTTTTCATCAATTGGTTAAAATATTACGAAAAGAACCGCCAGTTTATTCGAAAAGAAATCTTAGAATAATAATGGCAGTCCGACTGCCATTATTCCTAGACTGCCATTATTCCTAGCATTTATATATTATATTTTCTTTATGTTTATGAGAATTATTAATAAGTGTTTGGATAAAAAGGAGTTTAGGGAATATATATTAAAAAAGAAGGTTGAGAGGAAGATTGACAAGATTGTTCTCCACCATACTTGGGATACGATTTCCCAATGGAAAAAGGGGAAAATTTCAGTTAGTTATTATAAGAAAATGTATGAGAAAAAAGGTTGGGAGTCAGGGCCTCATTTGTTTGTCGCCCCAGAAGGCATTTGGTTGTTTACTGATATTGCAGAACAAGGAAGACATGCCAACGCAGGAAACAAAGGTAGCATTGGAATTGAAATGGTGGGCAGATATGATGAGAAACTGCCTTCTGGCAAGGTTTGGAAGAATACAAAATCTGTTTTGAAAGCTTTGTTAAAAAAGTTTGATCTTAGCGTAAAAGACATTCATTTTCACAGAGAATACAATAAAAGCAAGTCTTGTCCTGGGAGAGCTATAACTAAGAAATGGGTGAGAAAAGAGATTTGCTAATTTTGGAAATTTAGGTTAGAATAAGTCAATCTATATGCTTATTCGTAAAATTGGAATTGATTTGGGAACCTGCAATTCTTTGGTCTTTGTGCCGGGAAAAGGAGTAGTCTTGCGAGAACCGTCTGTCGTAGCAGTAGCTTTGGAAGAAAACAGGATATTAGCAGTAGGGGAAGAAGCCAAAGAAATGACAGGCAGAACACCTGACACCATTCGTGTTCATCGCCCCTTGAGAGATGGGGTGATTGCTGATTTCAGGGTGACTCAAGCAATGCTCAAATACTTTATTGATAAAGTCTCTGGCTTTTGGAGGTTTTTGAAGCCAGAAATTGTCATGGGAGTGCCAGCTGGCATTACTTCAACCGAAAGAAGGGCGGTGATAGAAGCAGCTCTTAATGCTGGAGCCAGACAGATTTACTTAGCCAAAGAGCCCATTTTGGCAGCTATTGGAGCAGACATTCCTATTAATTCTTCTTCTGGCAATATGATAGTAGATATTGGTGGGGGCACTTCTGAAATTGCCGTTATCTCTTTGGGCGGTATTGTCAGTTGCCACTCTTTAAGAATAGGGGGAGACGAGATGGATCTTGCCATTTCAGACTATATTAAAAGAAAGTATAATTTAGCAGTGGGAGAGCAGACAGCCGAGGATATTAAAATAAAAATAGGCACTGCTCTTCCTGAGAAAGAAGAGAGAAAGCTGGAAATCAGGGGCAGAGACTTAGCGGTAGGCCTTCCCAAAACCATTAGGGTTTCTTCTAGCGAAATGGCTGAGGCTACCTCTGACATTCTAGCAGAGATAATCCAGGCTATTAAAACTGTCTTAAGAGAAACACCAGCTGAATTGTCAGCTGACATAATTGACAAAGGAATGATTCTTTCTGGCGGGGGATCTCTATTGCGAAATATTGCAGAGAAGATTTCTCAAGAGACTGGAGTCCCTTGCTTTTTAGCAGAAGAGCCCATGCTTTGCGTGGTCAAAGGAACTGGGGTGGTTTTGGAGAACTTGGAGGCTTATAAAAAGAGTATTATGTCAAAGAAATGATAATTGGTCACCAAAAACAATGGCAGTTTTTAAAAAGCTTAGCTGAAAGAGGTCAGTTAGCTTCCGCTTACTTATTCAGCGGGCAGGAGAAACTGGGAAAGAAGAAACTAGCTTTGGAATGGGCTTCTTTTATTTTTCAAGACGACCTTGAGAAAAAGTCTCACCCAGATTTTCTTTTAGTAGAGCCCATGGAAAAAGAGATTCAAATAGGCCAGATTAGAGACTTAATTTGGAGATTGTCTTTAAAGCCTTTTTCTGCTCCTTTGAAAGCAGTAGTTATTGATCAGGCTCACTTAATGAATGCTGAAGCCCAAGGCGCCATTTTAAAGACCTTAGAGGAGCCAAAAGGCAAGTCTCTTTTAGTTTTAATCTCAGAGCACCCAGAATACCTCTTCCCAACCATTCGCTCTCGGGTTCAGACCTTTAAGTTTTATCCAGTAAAGACAGCAGAGATTGAGGCCTATTTGTTAAAAAAAGGCATTTCCCAGAGAGCAGCTCGAGAGATAACCCAGATTTCTTTGGGCAGGCCTGGTCTTGCTCTAGATTTTATTAAAGCACCCCAGAAGTTAAAAGACTTTCTGTTAAAGAGAAAGGGACTGGAAAAGATAGCAGCTTCTGACCTTGCTTTTCGCTTTCAATCTGCCAAAGCCTTTTCTCAAGATCCAGGAGAATTAAAAGAAATGTTAGACGTCTGGTTGAGTTATTTCAGGGGTATTTTACTGGAAAAAGTAGAGAAGCCAAAACTAAAGCCTTTCTATTCTTTTGACAGGTTAAAGAACATTCTTGATTTAATCCAGAGTACCAGGAATTTACTGTTGACTACCAACGCTAATCCTCGTTTAGCCTTGGAAATTTTGATGTTGGAGCTTTGATGGAAAACTACAAAGACATCCTTAAAAGAATTAAGCCAGAGTTAGACAAAGTGATTGAGTTTTTGAGCAGGGAAATGGCAAAAATCAGGACAGGCAGGGCTACCCCTGCTTTAGTAGAGGATGTGCCGGTTGAGTGCTTTGGTAAGACTTTTCGATTATCGCAGCTAGCTGCCATTTCCATTCCTGAACCCAGGCAAATCCTCATTCAGCCCTGGGATAGGTCTTACATTGAGGGAATTGTGGCAGCGCTTGAAAAAACAGGAGTGGGGGCAAGCCCTATTGTTGACAAAGAAGTAATTCGCATTAATATTCCAAGTTTGAGCGAGGAGTATCGTCAGAGTTTAGCCCTTGCCATTTCAGAAAAAGAGGACGAGGCCAGGAAGACTTTGAGGCGCTGGCGGGAAAAAGCCTGGTCTGAGATTCAAGAAAAGACCAAGATAGGAGAAATCAGAGAGGACGATAAGTTTAGGGCTAAAGAGGAGCTTCAGGAGCTGGTAGATGAGTATAATGAGAAGATTGAGGAGGTAGGAGAAAACAAGAAAAAAGAAATAGAAGGTTAAAATGATAGTTACCGTTCTCATCGCTTTATTCAGTATTATTACTTTGCTGGTTTTACACGAGTTTGGCCATTTTGTCGTCGCTAAATACTTCGGGGTGAAAGTGGATGAGTTTGGTATAGGCTACCCTCCAAGATTATTTGCGAAGAAGTTTGGGGAAACAGTCTATTCTTTAAATCTTCTGCCTTTTGGTGCTTTTGTTAAGATTCCTGGAGAGGGTGGAGAAGAGAAAACAGTAGAGGACTCTCACAGCTTTTCCCAGAAACCTGCCTGGCAGAGAGCTTTCATTCTCTTGGGCGGCGTAGTTTCTTTTTGGCTGGTAGCCATTGTTTTATTGAGCATTGTCTTTTCTTTGGGAGTTCCCCAGGCTATTTCTGATGATGAACCAGGGCCCTTAGTTAATCCTCAAGTTCAGATTTTATCTGTAGCTGCAGATTCTCCGGCTGAAGCAGCAGGAATCCAGGGAGGGGATGCAATTCAAAAGATGGTGGTAGGTGAGGAAGTCTTTGAAATTCAGACGGTCAAGGAAGTTCAGGAAATCACAGATGCTTACAAGGGAGAAGAGATCACATTAATAATTCAAAGAGGGAAAGAAACCACTGAAGTTTCTTTGACTCCTAGGATTACACCGCCTGCAGGAGAAGGGGCTATGGGAGTGGCTTTGGTCAGAACAGCAGAGAAGACCTATCCTCTTTGGCAAGCTCCCTTAAAAGGAATGGAAGCTACTTGGGAGCTGACTCGAGCTATTGTTTTGGGCTGGGCTGAGATTCTGGGAGGTTTAGTTCAAGGAGAGGGTTTGCCAAGAGGAGTTCAGCTGGTAGGCCCTATTGGCATTGGCAGCCTTTTGACCCAGGCGGCCCAGGCTGGGATAAACTACTTTTTGCAGTTTGTGGCAATGTTAGCTGTTTATCTGGCTATTTTTAACATCCTGCCCATTCCTGCTTTAGACGGGGGAAAACTCTTATTCCTGGCTATTGAAAAAGTAAAAGGTAAGCCTATTAATTATAAAATTGAACAAAGGGTAACCACTGCCTTCTTTGCTGTATTAATACTGTTAATGGTCTGGGTGACAATCCAGGACATTAGCCGACTTTTCTGAAGGCGGAGAGAACGAAGTTCTCTTCTTCACCTTCGTTTTTATTAGCATAAAATCTCGGTACATGAAACAATCAAAACTCTTTACCAAAACCCAAAAAGAAGCACCCAAAGACGAAAAGAGCATTAACGCTAAGCTTTTGACCAGAGGAGGTTTTATTTACAAAGAAATGGCAGGAGTCTATAGCTTTCTGCCTCTAGGCTTTAAGGTCTTAAAGCGAATTGAGCAGATTATCCGAGAGGAGATGAACAAAATTGGTGGACAAGAAATCTTAATGACTGTTTTCCAGCCAAGGGGTTTTTGGGAGGAAACTGGCCGCTGGGACAGAGAGATGAAAGAAGTGATGTACAGGACAAAGGAGGGTAATCAGGAAATCGGTTTAGGTCCCACGCACGAAGAGATGTTAACAGATATTATCCGCCATTACGTCAAATCCTACCAGGATTTACCTTTGGCCATTTATCAGATTCAGACTAAGTTTAGAAAAGAATTAAGGCCTCGTTCTGGTTTGTTAAGGGGAAAAGAGTTTCCGATGAAGGACCTTTATAGTTTTCATGCTTCAGAAAAAGACTTTAAAAAATATTATCAGCTAGTAATTGGAGCTTACCGTAAGATTTTCAAAAGATGTGGTTTGGAAACAGTACTGACTGAAGCTTCAGGAGCCGGCTTTACCAAAGACTACACTCATGAATTTCAGATTCTAGCTGAAACCGGGGAAGATAGAATAGTTTTTTGTGAAAAGGGAGATTTCAGCCAGAACAAAGAAATAGCTAAGTTTAAAGGGGGCGATAAGTGTCCTAAGTGTCAGAGAGTCTTGAAAGAGGCAAAGTCTATTGAAGTGGCTAATATTTTTCCCTTAAAAGACAAATATTCAAAAGCAATGAGTGCTTTCTTTGTTGATAGAGATGGTCAGAAAAAACCTCTTATCATGGGTTGTTATGGCATAGGACTTTCCAGAACCATGGCAGCTGTGGTAGAAATCCATCATGATAACTTGGGCATTATTTGGCCTAAGGAAATTGCCCCTTTTGATATTCATTTGCTTGAGCTGGAGAGAACAAGTAAGGTAAGAAGAGCGGCCGAAAAGATATATAAGGACTTAATTGGTCAGGCTAAGGAAGTGTTGTATGATGAGAGGGATAAGTCAGCTGGTGAAAAGTTAGCTATAGCTGATTTAATAGGTATTCCTTTAAGAATCGTAGTTAGTGAAAGAACTTTAACCAAAGATAGCGTTGAAGTAAAACCGAGAAACAGGAAACAGGCTAAATTGGTAAAACTCGGCCAGGTTAAGAAGTATGCTCGCTGAATTTTTAATTCATTTCGCCTCTCATAAATCTAAAGATTTATTTCGATGTTAAATAAATTTCTTTCTTATATTTCAAAGGATATTGCCATTGACCTGGGAACAGCCACTTCTTTAGTCTATGTTCGGGGCAGGGGCATTGTTATCACAGAACCCTCTGCCGTAGCCATTAATAAAAAAACAGGTCAGGTTTTAGCTATTGGAGAAGAGGCTAAGAAAATGGTAGGCAGAACTCCAGGCTACATTGTCGCTACCCGTCCCTTAGTTTCTGGTGTTGTTTCTGATTTTGAAGTAACAGAGCAGATGTTAAAGTACTTTATTGAGAAGGCTCACCAGAGAAAGTTCTTTTTAAGCCCCAGACCAAGAGTTATTGTTGGTATCCCTTGTGGTGTGACAGAGGTTGAAAAGAAGGCTGTCTGTGATGCCACAAAGTCAGCTGGAGCCAGAGAGGTTTTTTTGGTGGAGGAACCTATGGCAGCAGCCATTGGGGCCCGTCTCCCAGTTCAAGAAGCAGGAGGTAATTTTATTGTTGATATTGGCGGAGGGACTTCTGAGATTGCCGTTATCTCTCTTGGCGGAATAGTTTTAGCCAAAAGCCTGAGGGTGGCAGGAGACAAGTTGGATGAAGACATAATTCAGTTTGCCCAAGAAGAATACAGGCTTCTGATTGGCGAAAGAATGGCTGAGAATCTTAAAATTGGCATAGGTTCAGTCATTCCTTTAAAAGAGAAAAGGCAACTGCCCATGCGAGGCAGAAACTTAGTGACGGGCCTCCCAGAAGAAATCTTAGTATCTGACGATGACATCAGAAGGGCCCTGGAAAAATCAGTCAGGCAGATTTTAACAGAGATCAAGACAGCGGTAGAAGAAACGCCCCCTGAATTATTAGCTGACATTATGGTTTCTGGTATTCAGCTGGCAGGCGGTGGTTCTCTTTTGAGGGGTTTGGATACATTAATCCAAAAAGAAACCAAGATTCCAACTAAAATTATTGAAGACCCAATGACAGCAGTGGTTAGGGGGGCAGGCATGGTTTTAGAGAACTTAGATGACTTAAGTGAGGTTTTGGTGGAAACAGAGTTTTTGGAACCTCCCCATTAATTCACATAACACATAACATGGAACACATAACAACGAAATTAAACTTGTTCTATGTTCTATGTTTCATGTTCCATGATTAGCAAAGAAGAAGTAAAACACATAGCTAAACTTGCCAGATTGGGATTAAGCGATAAGGAGATCCAGAAGTTTCAAAAAGAACTTTCTTCTATTTTAGATTATATGAAAAAACTGAACGAGGTTAATGTCTCAAGAGTGGCTCCTACCAGCCATCCTTTTGAGCTAGAAAATGTGGTCAGGCTGGATAAAGGTGAAAAGCTAGATCCTAAAATTAAAAAGGCTTTGCTAGGCCAGGCTCCCAAGACCAAAGATGGATATCTTAAGGTAAAATCAGTTTTATAATATGGAGTTAACCAACCTTACCATTAGTCAGGCCCACCAGGGGTTAAAGAAAAAAGAATTCTCTAGCCATGAACTTTGTCAGGCCTACTTAGAGAAGATTAAGAAGCTTGATAAGAAGATTAAAGCTTTCTTGGTAGTGGAGGAAGATTTGGCTCTAGCTCAGGCCAAGAAGGCGGACAGTTTAATTGCCAAAGGTAAAAACATTTCTCTTTTGACTGGGATTCCAGTTGCGCTAAAGGACAATATTTTGGTAGAGGGTCTAAAATGTACAGCCGCTTCTCAAATACTGAAAAATTACACAGCTCCGTATGATGCAACAGTGGTTAAGAGACTGAAAGGGGAGAATGTTGTTATTTTGGGCAAGACCAATTTAGATGAGTTTGCTATGGGAGGCTCTACTGAGAATTCAGGGTTTCAACCAACTCGCAACCCTCATGACCTGACTCGCGTGCCAGGGGGTTCCTCTGGTGGGTCAGCTGCAGCTGTGGCTGCTGGCATGGCTTGTTTTGCTTTGGGTTCTGACACAGGAGGCTCTATTAGGCAGCCAGCTTCTTTTTGTGGGGTGGTGGGATTGAAACCTACTTATGGTGCAGTTTCCCGTTATGGCTTAATTGCTTTTGCTTCTTCTTTAGACCAAATAGGCCCAATTACCAAGACAGCTGAGGACGCCAAGAGCGTCTTTGATGTTATAAAGGGAAGGGACAAAATGGACTCCACTAGTGCGGAGTTTCCAAAAATTGAAAATTTAAAATTTAAAATTGAGAATTTACGTGTTGGTGTTCCCAAAGAATATTTTGTTAAAGGGATTCATCCTCAGGTAGAGAAGGTAATTAGACAAGCTATTAAAAAGTACGAAGAGATGGGAGTTAAAGTGGAAGAGGTAAGTCTGCCCCATACAGAATATGCTTTGCCAGTCTATTATATTCTAGCTCCTTCTGAAGCTTCTGCTAATCTGGCCAGGTACGATGGCATACGTTATGGTTTTTCTGATTCATCTGGTAAAGACTTAATGGATATTTATCTGAGTTCCAAAGATAAAGGGTTTGGCTTGGAGGTGAAAAGAAGGATTATGTTGGGAACCTATGCTTTGTCTGCAGGTTACTACGATGCTTATTATTTGAAAGCTCAAAAGGTCAGGACTCAAGTTGGAGAGGATTTTAAGCGGGTTTTAAAAAAGGTGGATGCCCTCTTCACGCCTGTTTCACCAGTTCTTCCTTTCAAACTTGGGGAGAAGATAGAAGACCCTCTTTCTATGTACTTGGTTGATGTTTATACTGTTTCAGTCAATCTAGCTGGTCTGCCTGCCCTTTCTTTGCCAGTAGGTAAAGTAGGGAAGCTGCCAGTTGGCCTCCAAATAATTGGGAGACCGTTTGAGGAAGGGAAAATCTTAGAAATAGGTAAATATTTTGATAAAATATCTTAAGATGGATTCTTTAATTCAAAACCTCATTTCTTTTCTTTTATCTCCTCAGTTTGAGGGATGGCTGTTGGTTTTGCGGATTGTCTTCATTATTATTAGCTTGCTCTTTTTGCTTTTTATCATCTTTTCCTTATTTAGTACTCAGTGGTTAAAAGAGCTTATCGTCCAGGATTGGGTTGAGTTTTTTACCTTCAGACCTTACGGAATTAGAAGGATAAAAAAGATATGGAACAGAATTATGGCCAGGCTTGAGAGCGGCCTGGAGTCAGAATATAAGCTAGCTGTTATCGAAGCTGACAGTTTGTTAGACGATATTTTAAAGAGAATGGGCTATCTTGGTCAGACTCTGGGGGAAAGACTGGACAGGCTGACAGCAGCTAGTTTACCCAATATTGAAGAAATAAGAGTCTCCCATCAGACTAGGAACAACATTATTCATGACCCAGATTATAGGCTCTCTTTGGACGAAGCCAGAAAGACCCTGGAGGTTTATGAGCAGGCCCTCCGGGACTTACAAGCATTTTAGGGCGATGAAGCAAGCTTTATCTTCCCTTTCGCTTTTGTAAACAAAAGCGAAATAGTTGACTAAAGCTCTAAAATTAGATAGAATTATTATGATGTTATCGCGGGGTGGTGGAGTAGTACCATGTGAGGCCCATGAGAAATTGTGGCCCAGAGTGGCAACATTCTGTGGAAAAATCCCCTAAATTGCTGGAAACCCTCGTGGAATTGAAATAAACAACACAGGGCAATCAGCAGCCAAGCCAGCACTTTATGTGTTTGGAAGGTTCAGAGACTATAATGGGGACCCCCCATCAAATTTTGGTGGGGAGATGGGATAGTCCGTTCCACCTGGAAACAGGCGGTTAACATTAAAGAACCTCAAGGCGCCGGTGCAATTCCGGCCCCCGCAACCATTCGACGCGCCCTCGCTTCGCTTCGGGCTTGCTCATGGCAAGCACGGGGCGTGGCGAATGGGGCTGAGCTTAGCCGAAGCCCTTGTCGAAGGGCGAAATACGTATGACTCAATGGTTTGTATATATTCTTGAGTGTGGTGATAGAAGTTTTTATACTGGCGTTACATTAGACATAAGAAGACGCTTTCAGGAGCACAAAGAAGGATGAGGAGGAAAATATACTCTATCGCACAAACCATTAAAAATTCTATACTCTGAAAAATTTAATACCGAACAAGAAGCTCTAAAAAGAGAAAGACAAATAAAGGGCTGGTCGCGCAAAAAGAAAGAGAATCTTATAAATTTAAACAAAAGTCGGAATTCGCCGGCGTAGCTCAGTGGTAGAGCAATGCCTTCATAAGGCAGGGGTCGTCAGTCCGAATCTGACCGTCGGCACACAATGCCAATTTACAAAGAGATTAATGTAAAGTTTTTTAAGAAATGGACGCCAGAAATGGCTTATATCCTTGGATTTTTTGCTGCTGACGGAAATATGTTAAAAAACAAAAGAGGTGCGCATTTTATTGAATTTAATACGGTAGACAAAGAATTATTAGAAAAGATTAAGAAAACATTAAGGTCCGATCATAAAATTAGCGCTAGGAGAAGATCAGAAAAATGGGCAACTTGTTATCGATTACAGATTAGGTAGTAAAACAATGTTTAATGATTTATTGGGTATGGGTTTTATGCCTAATAAGAGTAAACGAATAAATTTTCCAAGAATGCCGGTGAGCTATTTGTCTCATTTTGTAAGAGGGTATTTTGATGGAGATGGTCATGTTGTTATCTCGCAATATTTAAGGAAAGATAGAAATAACAAGAAAGCTCGGGTCATTATATCTGGATTTACTTCGTGTGCTAAAGAATTTTTGGAAAATCTTCATTCCCGCCTTAAGGAATTTGCTAATATAGTGGGTGGAAGTCTATTTTATAAAAAGGCATACAGGTTATCGTTTTCAATTAGAGATAGTTTAGCTTTGTACAAATTTTTATACGGGAACAATGATAATAATCTTTATTTAATACGCAAGAAAAAGGTTTTTGAAAAATATTTTAATTTGGGCCCGTAGAGGAGTCTGGAGTCCTTGTCTCCCTGTCACGGAGAAGATCGTGGGTTCAAATCCCATCGGGCCCGCTAGAAAAAGTCCGCCTCTTCGGGCGGCTTTTCTTTTTGACACTGTGGATAAAAACCCTTGATTTTGACTTAATTTTAAGGTAAAATGAAAGAACTGAAATGAAGAAAATTGACCTCAAATTACTTAAAAAGCAAGCCCAAAAAGAGCTAGAAAGAGCAGGTGATTTAAGAGCCTTGAACGAGGTCTTTAAGCGTTATTTGGGTAAGCGGGGTGAGCTCACTCAGGTTTTGCGTTCTCTGGAAAAACTGCCAAAGAGCCAGAGGCTAAAGGTTAGTAAAACAGCTAATGAATTGAAGAACTTTTTAAGGATTAGGTTTGATGAAAGGCTAGAGGAGATAAAAGAAAAAGAACAGGGAGAAAAAGAAGCAAAAGAATGGCTGGATGTAACAGCTCCTGGTCAAAAGCCTCAAGCTGGCAGCTTGCATCCTTTGACTCAAGTGGAAAGAAAGGTGGAAGAGATTTTTCAAGTGATGGGTTTTTATGTGGCTGAGGGTCCTGAGATGGAGAATGAGTGGTATAATTTTGATGCTCTAAACATTCCCAAAGACCACCCGGCCAGAGATATGTGGGACACTTTTTATTTGAAAAATGGTTTGATTTTACGCACTCATACTTCGCCCGTTCAGATTAGATATCTAGAGAAAAACCAGCCTCCCTTAAGAATTATAGTGCCAGGCCGCATTTTTCGTCATGAAGCAACTGATGCTTCTCATGAATTCAATCTCTACCAGGTGGAGGGGCTAATGGTTGATAGAGAGATTTCAGCTGCCAACTTCAAAGCCATAATTTTAGAGTTTTTGAAAAGGTTTTTGGAAAAGGAAGTTAAAATTAGAATGCGGCCAAGCTTCTTTCCTTTTACAGAGCCTTCTTTTGAGGTGGATATGAGTTGTACTGTTTGCGGGGGAAAGGGTTGTTCTACTTGTGGCAAGACAGGCTGGCTGGAAATGATGGGAGCTGGCATGGTTCATCCGGCAGTTTTTAAGGCAGTAGGTTTAAATCCAAAGAACTGGCAGGGATTTGCTTTTGGTATGGGTATGGAGAGATTGGCCATGATGAAGTATCGGGTTAATGACATCAGATTATTTTATTCAGGTGATTTTAAATTCTTAGACCAATTCTAAATTATGGTTTTTTCCTACAACTGGCTTCAATCATTTTTTAAGAAAAAGCTTCCCAGCCCAGAGAAGTTAGCTGAGATTTTAGCTCTTCAGAGTTTTGAGGTGGAAGAAGTGGCTAAAAAGGGGAAAGACTGGGTTTTAGATATTGCTGTTTTGCCAAACAGAGCGCCTGATTGTTTTTCTCATCTTGGGGTTGCCAGGGAAATAGCTGTTATCACAAAGTCTCAATTACAGGTTCCCAAGGCGAAAGGGAAAGAAGAGAAGAGTTTGCTGGCCAAAAACTTTGTTTCTATTGAGGTCCAGGATAAAACAGCTTGTCCCAGATATACTGCCCGAGTTATAAAAGGGGTAAAAGTAGCTTCCTCCCCCAAATGGCTTAAAGATAGATTAATAGCTTGTGGGTTGCGGCCGATAAATAACATTGTAGACATTGCCAATTATGTCATGTTGGACTCGGGACAGCCCCTCCATGCTTTTGATGGAGAAAAAATAGCAGAAAAGAAAATTATAGTTCGCTTTGCCAAAGACAGAGAAAAGATAGTAACTTTGGACGAAGAAAAGTATGACTTGGACAAAAGCATTTTAGTTATAGCTGACCCTAAAAAAGCCTTAGCCATAGCTGGTATAAAAGGGGGAAAGCTGCCTGAGATTGACAAAAAGACCCGAGTAGTGGTTCTGGAATCTGCTAATTTTGACCCTCACGTTATTAGGAAAGCTTCCCAAACCCTTCACTTAAGAACAGATGCTTCTTTGCGGTTTGAGCATGGCCTGGACCCCAATTTGACGGAGCTTGCAATTAACAGGGCTGCTCTATTGATTGAGCAGATTGGAGGAGGCAAAGTAGCTCAAGGCTTGGTAGATGTTTATCCTAAGAAATCTGTAGAAAGACAAGTGAGGCTGGAGCTTCACTATTTGAACAGCTTGCTTGGAGTTCAGGTACCTAAAAAGGAAGCTAAAGACATTTTGGTAAGACTGGGTTTTGGGGTTCGTGAAAAAGGAAAGGTTCTCTATGTTACTGTTCCCACTAGACGTTTGGATGTTTCCCTGCCAGAAGATTTGATAGAGGAAATTGGCAGGATTTATGGCTACAACAAGGTGAAAGCTCTTTTTCCAATGGCTTCTTTGATTCCACCCAAGAGAAATCTTAATATCTTTTGGGAGAATGTTGTCAAAGATATTTTAAAGGAGGCTAGATTTCGCGAGATTTATAATTACTCTTTTTTGAGCGAAGAGCAAGCTAAAATCTTTGGTAAAGAGTATTTGATTGAGGTTGAAAACCCCCTTTCTGTTGAGTACAAGTATTTACGGGATAGTTTGATTCCTAATTTACTAGTGGTTTTAAAGAAGAACCAAAAAAACTTCAAGAACATCAAGATCTTTGAGTTGGGCAAGATTTTTAAAAAGCCAAAGCTAGAAAAGAAACAGTTAACAGCTCTAATCCAGGGAGATTCTTTCTTTCAACTCAAAGGAGCTCTGGACTTTTTGTTCGAAAGGCTCGGCATTAGTGACGCTTGGTATGATGACTATCAAGCTACTCCAGAAGATAGCCCAAGATCTATTTGGCATCCCAGGAAAGTAGCTGAGGTTAAGGTTAATGGGGATGAAATTGGCTTTTTAGGAGAATTATCTCCCAAACTGCTTGATAAGTTAGAGATAAAAGAGAGGGTAGTCGCTTTTGATATTGATTTTGAGAAACTAGAGACCCTTTCTTCAGAAGAGACAATTTTTCAGCCAGTTTCCAGGTTTCCAGCCGCAGTCAGAGATTTGGCTATTTTAATTCCTCAAGGGACAAAAGTGGTGGAAGTTTTAAATGTCATTAATAGAGCAGGGGGAAAGCTGGTTCGAGATGCTGATTTATTTGATATGTATGAAGGAGAAGAGCTGCCAGAAGGAAAGAAGAACCTAGCTTTTCACATAGTTTTTCAAGCAGAAGACAAGACTTTGAACGCCAAAGAAATAGACCAGCTCCAAAAGAAGATAATTGCCGCTCTGGAAGAGAATCCAGACTGGCAAGTCAGAGGGCGATGAAGTTTTCCTTTTTCAAAGTTTGCCTTCATCTTTCACCTCCTCCCCTTGGGAGTCGGTAAATAATTATGCCAAAGAAAATAACTAAAGAAACTAAGAAAGCAACTCCAGTCAAACCAAGGCTAAAGGCCAAAGCAGAATCCAGTTATGAAGCAAAGGATATTTATGTTTTGGAAGGTCTTGAGCCTGTTAGGAGAAGGCCTGGAATGTATATTGGCTCTACTGGTCCAGAGGGTCTTCATCACCTAATCTGGGAAGTGATAGACAATGGCCTGGATGAAGCTATGGCAGGTTTCGCTACTGAAGTTGGTTTAAGGTTGTTGCCTGGTTACAGGGTTGAGTGTTGGGATAATGGTCGTGGTATTCCTGTTGAAAAGCACCCTCAAACCAAAAAGTCAGCTCTGGAAACTGTACTGACCACTCTCCATGCCGGAGCTAAGTTTGGAGGAAAAAGCTATCAGATTGCCGGCGGTCTCCATGGGGTTGGGGTATCAGTTGTTTGTGCCCTTTCTAATTTTTTGCGAGTAGAGGTCTGCCGAGGCGGACTCAAGTATTCCCAGGAGTATTCTCGGGGCAGAGCTAAAACCAAGGTAAAAAAAGAGGGAAATTGCAGGCAAAGAGGGACTACTGTTATTTTTGAGCCAGACCCTGAGATTTTTAAAGAAATCAACTTTAACTTAAGAACGATCTTAAATCATCTACGTCAACAGGCCTACTTGACCAAAGGGGTTAAAGTTATTGTTGAGGATCTTAGAGAAAAACCAGGCTTCTTTTACACTTTTCACTTTGAAGGAGGGCTGGCTTCTTACATAAAGTATTTAACCCGCGATAGAGCCAGGCGCCACGATAATATTTTTTATGGGGTAGGGGAAAAGAGCGGTGTTTTGGTAGAAGTTGCCTTTAAATACACAGAGGAGTATGAGTGTTTTGAGGAGAGTTTTGCCAATAATATCCATACTGGGGAAGGAGGAACCCACCTGACCGGCTTTAGAGGAGCTTTGACCAGAGCTTTTAACGAATACGCTAAAAAGAATGGTTTTTTAAAGGAGGCAGAGGATAACTTGTCAGGGGACGATGTTAGAGAGGGTTTTACCGGAGCTGTTTCTGTAAAACTCAGAGAGCCTCAGTTTGAGGGACAGACTAAAGCTAAGTTAGGAAACCCAGAGGCTAAAACTGCAGTTGAGGCAGTTGTCGCTGAAACTTTAGCTGATTTTTTGGAAAGAAATCCCCAAGATGCCAAAGCTATTATTGAAAAGTGTATTTTATCTTCCAAAGCCAGGAAAGCTGCCAGGGTGGCTAGGGAAACTGTGTTGCGAAAAGGAGTTTTGGAAGGTCTGGCTTTACCGGGAAAGCTAGCAGATTGTAGCTCTCGCAAGCCAGAAGAGTCAGAATTGTACATCGTAGAAGGAATATCAGCTGGAGGGTCGGGCAAGCAAGCCAGAGACCGAAGATTTCAGGCCATTTTGCCCTTGCGAGGCAAGATTTTAAACGTGGAGAGAGCCAGATTGGATAAAATGCTCTCTTCCACCGAAATAAAAGCTTTAATTATTGCTTTAGGTACAGCTGTGGCAGAGGACTTTGATATCTCCCGAGCCAGATATCACAGAATCATTATTATGGCTGATGCTGATGTTGATGGTTCTCACATTAAGACCTTACTCTTAACTCTTTTTTACCGCTACTTCAAACCTTTGATTGAAGCAGGCTACCTTTATATTGCCCAGCCTCCTTTATATAAAATACAGATAGGCAGAGAAGCAGAATACGCTTATACTGAAGCAGAAAAAGACAGAGTTTTGGCCTCCTTGAACAAGAAGAAGCTTACGGCTTCCCTTCAGCGCTACAAGGGTTTAGGTGAGATGAATCCAATAGAACTCTGGTCTACTACCATGAACCCTGAAAACAGAGTTCTTTTACAGGTTACTGTTGAGGATGCCAAAGAAGCTGACAGTGTTTTTGATATCTTAATGGGGGACGAGGTGTTACCCAGGAAAAAGTTTATCCAGGCACATGCTAAGAAAGTCCGAAATTTAGATATTTAGTTCTTAGCGTGTTGAAAGGAGCTTTAGCTCCTTGAGCACATGCCAAGAAAGTGAAAAACCTTGACATCTAGCTAACCTTTGTTAAGATGGGTTTGGAGCCCGCTAGGGCTTTTTTAGGAGAGTCAAAGAGATAAATCTTTTTTCCACCTGCGTTTTTAATTCTTAAAAACTTGGTCCATGAATATATTTACTAAAATTGCCACCTTTTTAAAAGAGGTAAGGATAGAGATGAAAAAGGTTAATTGGCCGACTCGAGAGGAAACCATCAGATACACCTTGATTGTCATTGGTGTTTCTGTTGCGGTAGCTATTTTTTTAGGTGGTGTTGATTTTCTTTTTACCACATTACTCAATAAGTTTATCTTGTAATTATGCCCCGTTAGAAGTCTTTGTCAGAAAAAATTAAAATAATTTTTTCTGCTCAGTAATAACGGGGTATAACCAATAAACAAAGGTCTGTCTGAAATTGACTATCAGTTATATAAAGACAGACTTCTAACGGGGTATGCCAAAACAACAAATCCCTCAAGAGAGGAACTGGTATGTTCTCCATACTTATTCAGGGTATGAGGATGCAGTAGCTAAAAATCTTAAACAAAGAATCGAGTCTTTGGGTATGGAAGACAAGATTTTCAATGTCTTGGTGCCAAAGGAAAAAAGGATTAAAATAAAGAACGGCAAGAGAAAGACGGTGGAAGAGAAGATTTATCCAGGCTATGTTTTAGTTGAGATGGTAGTGACAGATGATAGCTGGTACGTGGTTCGAAACACCCCCAATGTCACAGGTTTCGTAGGGGCAGGGACCACTCCTGTTCCTGTTTCCAAGGCAGAGATTGAGAACCTGAAAAAGAGAATGGGGGAGGAAAAACCCCAATACAAGATTGAGGTCAAAGTGGGGGAGTTGGTGAAGATCACCGATGGTCCTTTCAAAGACTTTGACGGTAAGGTTTCAGAGATAGATGAAGCCAGAGGTAAGGTTAAGGTTTTGGTTAATATGTTTGGCCGGGATACCCCTGTTGAATTAGATTCTTTACAAATAAAGAAAGTTTAATAATATGGCGAAAAAAGTAATAGCTGTTGTCAAACTCCAAATGCCGGCCGGCAAAGCCACCCCCGCCCCTCCTGTTGGTCCTGCTTTGGCTCAGCACGGATTAAACATTGGTGAGTTTTGCCAGAAGTTTAATGAGGCTACCAAATCGCAGCCAGGCTTTAACATTCCAGTTGAAATTACTATTTATGAGGATAGGACTTATGTTTTTGAGTTAAAGCAGCCCCCAGCCTCAGAGCTTATTAAGAAAGCAGCTGGGATCGAAAAAGGATCAGGCGATCCCAATAAAACCAAGGTAGCTAAAATTACGAGGACCCAATTAAGGGAAATAGCTGAGAAAAAACTGTCTGACTTAAACACAGATGATATTGATAGAGCTATGAAGATTATAGAGGGAACCGCCAGAAACATGGGGATAACTGTAGAATAGTCAGTATGTTATAATTAGTCTATGATTCTTTCAGATAGAGACATTAAACAAGCTATAAAGTTGGGGAAAATCAAGGTAAAACCCAAGCCTAATTTTAAAGAACAAT
>Ga0210057_1004520_pt1 | contig 18428 bp, 16 predicted proteins | sample CryGeyCG2114_010_2_FD_183968 | JGI IMG/M metagenome (GOLD analysis project Ga0210057, IMG submission 183968) | Groundwater microbial communities from aquifer - Crystal Geyser CG10_big_fil_rev_8/21/14_0.10 (SPAdes) (version 2) | ecosystem: Environmental > Aquatic > Deep subsurface > Groundwater ...
TTACCTTCGCCATGGCAGGTCGGACAGGTAGATTGCATTTGCACATTACCTAAAATAGTTCTTTGCGTTTTTATCACCCGGCCGGAACCATGGCAGGTCGCGCAAGTTGCCGAACCCGCACCCGGTTCAGCGCCGTCGCCTTTACACCTGGGGCAAGTGATATTTTTTTTCAAACTGATTTCCCGCTCCACGCCGAAGACCGCTTCTTTGAATTCAATTGTGAAGGCCACCTCAATATCGCTCCCCCGCTTGGCGCGCCTTCGCCCTTGTCCGCCTTGGGCGGAAAAGCCGAAAATATCGCCAAAGCCGCCCATGATATCGCCCAAATCGTCCATATTAATATTAAAGCCATTGGAAAAACCGGAAAAATCACGAAAGCCTTCAAAGCCGGAAAAGCCGCCGCCGGCCCGCGCCTGCTCAAAAGTTTGGCCGTACTGGTCATATTGGGAACGTTTTTGTTGGTCGCCCAAAACCTGGTAAGCTTCATTCAGCTCCTTAAATTTGGCTTCGTCCCCGCCTTGCTTGTCCGGATGAAATCTATGCGCTTTCTCGCGAAACGCTTTTTTAATTTCATCCGGCGAAGCGTTTTTGCCCACGCCTAATATGTTATAGTAATCTTTACTCATTTGTTGTCATTGCGAGGAGCATCAGCGACGAAGCAATCTCTGGTTCGAAGTGACAGCTGCTCATATTTATCATCTCCCCAATGCTATTAGGAAATAAAAATAATTTCCATTCATTATTACAAATCAAAATTTTTAGATAATGCATCATTTAAAATATCTTTCAGCCCATCAGCGTTTATGTCATGTACATCAAAATCATTAATAAAACTTGAAAAATCACCAGGACCTTCATAGCTAGAAATATTGCTTGTCTTAAATTTAGATTTAGTTTTAGTTTTAGTTTCTGCCTTACTTTGTCTTGAGTTATCATATTGCACACGCTTTGCAGAATCAAATAATACTCTAAATGCCACATAGAGCTCCTTGAATTTGGCTTCATCTCCGCCAGCTTTATCCGGATGAAATTTATGCGCTTTCTCGCGAAAAGCTTTTTTAATCTCATCAGCGCTAGCGTTTTTATTAACGCCAAGTATGTTGTAATAGTCCCTAGGCATTTTATTTTTACATTATCTTTAGCCAAAGTATAAATAAATTTTCTCTTTTTTAAAGTCAAAACTTTTAAACACTCATCTTTTACTTTTTCTATTGTCATTTATTATATCTTCGACAGCTTTTGTTACTGCGACAACGAATTTATCCCAATCCAATTTTATACCGATTTTTTCATTTTTTATTTTTTCAAACAGTCGCTTAAATTCTTTACCTCTTTTAGAAAAAAATTCTTCTCTTTTTTCTTTTAAGATTTTATCAATTTCCTCGTGGTTCAAATCATCTAAAGTTCCCTTCTCAAGATACATGTCTTTACTTAAATCGACTACTCGCATTAAGAGATTCTTGATTCGTCCGAATGCTTGGTGAATTTCAAGTACAATTTCCGGCCTTTCCCGGTAATACTCTGGAAGATATTTTTGCAGATATTTCCAGCCACTGTCCCAAGCCCTTTGTTCTTCAGCGCGAGTTGCTTCAAAATTATCCAGTCGAGCGTCATCCCCTCTGCCTCCATCAACAAGGTGACCAATTTCGTGAGCGGCTATAGCGAAGGATATTACCTCATCAGAATCCGGCAGATAAATATCATTGGGCGAATTGGCTCGCCCCCAAAATTCAGCATCATAAAAAGGATTTTCTTTAACTTCAGGCGGAACATCGCAGGATCTCTTAATAGTAATTATCGGCTTTTGTCTCTTAATTTTGGCCATAAATTCATTTCCGTTAAAAAATCCTGATGCCTCAAATTCCTTCTTGAAATTTTCTGTGGTTTTAAATTAAATAACTCGGTCATGAAAACCTTCCCTATCCCCTCCTTCGCAAGGAGGGGATTTCGAATTACCAGTTGACTTACTTTTTCTCCGTGAATTCCCCTTCAATCGGGCCCTGGTCTTTTTTATCTTCGCCAGGTTGCGCATTTCCACCTTCAGCTCCGGGCTGCGCGCCTTGTCCGCCTTGCGCGGACTGATACATAGCCGCGCCGATTTTCTGCGCCACCGCGCTTAATTCTTCCATCTTCTTTTTAATCTCGTCAAACTGGTCGGTATCTTTAATTTTTTTCAAAGCTTCAACTTTTTCCTCCAATTCTTTTTTGTCTTCAGCCTTAATCTTGTCGCCCGCGTCTTTAATTAATTTCTCGGTCTGGAAAACCGCGGCATCCGCCTGATTTTTTATTTCCACCTGCTCGCGTTTCTTTTTGTCTTCTTCGGCATGGAGTTCGGCTTCTTTTTTCATTTTTTCCACTTCTTCTTTGGACAAGCCGGACGAAGCCGTAATGGTAATTTTTTGCTCTTTGGAAGTGGCTTTATCTTTGGCTTTAACGTTTAAAATGCCGTTGGCGTCAATATCAAAGCTAACCTCAACCTGCGGAATGCCGCGAGGCGCCGTTGGTATGCCGTCCAAAATAAACCGGCCTAAGGTTTTATTATCGGGCGCCATGGGACGTTCGCCCTGAAGCACGTGAATTTCCACGCTGGTTTGGCCGTCAGCCGCGGTGGAAAATACCTGCGACTTGGAAGTCGGGATGGTGGTATTTCTTTCAATCAGCGGGGTCATCACTCCGCCCAAAGTTTCAATGCCTAAAGTCAGGGGCGTCACGTCTAAAAGTAAAACGTCCTTAACGTCGCCTTGTAAAACGCCGGCCTGCACGGCCGCGCCCAAAGCCACGACTTCATCAGGATTGACGGTTAAATTTGGCTCTTTGCCAAAAAATTCTTTAACGGTTTTTAACACCAAAGGCATGCGCGTCATGCCGCCAACCATTAAGACTTCTTCAATGTCTTTAGCTTCCAACTTGGCATCGCGCAAAGCCGCCTTGACCGGCTCAATGGTTTTTGCCACCAAATCGCCCACCAATTCTTCCAATTTAGCCCGGGTGATTTTCATAACCAAATGCAAAGGCCGGCCGGTCGGGTCAACCGTGATGAATGGCTGGTTGATTTCGGTTTCCGGCATGGTGGAAAGCTCAATTTTAGCCTTCTCGGCCGCTTCTTTGATTCTTTGCAAAGCCAACGGGTCTTTACTTAAGTCCGCGCCTTCGCTTTTTTTGAATTGTTCTATGATATAGGCGATTATTCTTTGGTCAAAATCATCTCCGCCCAAGTGCGTGTCGCCGTTGGTGGATTTCACTTCAACCGTGTCTGCCGAAACGTCCAAAATGGAAATATCAAAAGTGCCGCCGCCCAAATCGTAAACCGCGATCTGCTGGCCCTTTTTCTTTTCAAAACCATAAGCCAAAGCCGCGGCCGTAGGCTCGTTAATGATACGCTTTACGTCCAGGCCCGCGATTTTACCCGCGTCTTTAGTGGCCTGCCTTTGCGAATCATTAAAATAAGCCGGCACGGTAATAATGGCTTCGGTGATTTTCTCGCCGATTTTAGCTTCAGCATCGGCTTTCAATTTAGCCAAAATCATGGCCGAAACTTCCTGCGGAGAGTAGTCTTTGCCGGACATCACCACTTTTACGCCGCCATTGGCTTTAACGATTTTATACGACATGACTTTCAGGTCGCGCTGAACTTCGGCGTCGTCAAAACTTCTGCCAATTAAGCGTTTAATGGAAAAAATCGTGTTTTCCGGATTGGTCACGGCCTGCCGTTTGGCCGACATTCCCACCAATCGTTCGCCGTTTTTACTAGTGGCCGCGATTGACGGCGTAGTGCGCGCGCCTTCAACGTTTTCAATAATCTTGGGCTGTCCGCCTTCAATTATTGCCATGGCGCTATTGGTAGTGCCCAAATCAATTCCTAAAATTTTTGACATATACACTATTGTCATTGCGAGGCATTCTGCCCCCTTGATCAGCTCCCCCTTGATAAAGGGGGCTAGGGGGATTTATTCTGCCCCCTTTAACAAAGGGGGTTAGGGGGATTTTATCCCCGGTAAAACCTTCGCAATGGTAAATTAATTTATTATTTTTATTCTGTCATTGCGAGGAGCGTAGCGACGAAGCAATCTCACGAATTTAAAATTTAGATATAGATTATTTCATCAATTCCGCTCTTCGCAATGGTAAATTAAATTATTATTTTAATCATTATTTAAATACTGATTTAAATCATTATTTCTTTTCTTTTGTCATTCCCGCGTCCGCCAGCCGGCGGAGCGGGAATCCAGAAATTATTTTAATTAACTTTTGATATTTATTTATTAAATAAACCCACGCTTTTTTCAAATCAATTCCCACCCCATAAAAATTAGGCTTTAATTCAAAAATTCCTTTTCCCTCCTGTATCACATTATTTTTATTTTTTATTTTATTAGTTTCCTGTAAATTTAAACTATCATTATAAGCAAATATTCCTTTACTTGTTATAACATACCTATGCTTAAAATCTTTATCAGTAAAAATCTTAAGCAAACTTTCTTCTGTAAAAATCTTCGCAAACCATTCTCCTGTAGCAGATGCAATTTCAAGCATTCCAGTTAACTCGTCCTGTGAAAGACCAACTTCTTGTCTTTCATAAGCTAATTTGAGTATTTTTACATAAAGGCTATCTTCTGTTTTCATAGATATATTTTTATATTTAATCATCCAGATACGAGCAGCAAAAATATTCCTACGGTAATTATTTTTTTGGCGGAGTATATTTTGATATGAAAGGATTTTTTTCTTGAGCATCTTCTTCGCCAGTTTTATAACTTTTGTCCTTTTTTAATTGAGCAAAAGCCATAATAAACATTCCTATAATAATACCTAACAAAATATAACCAGAAGCAGGAGATGATAAAAAATTTTGCATAAATTTTTTTTATTAATTTTTTAACCCGGGGTCAAGCGGTAGGCACATTCCTACCGCCCACCCCTGGATTCCCGCCTCCCCTCGGCAAGCTCGGGGCAAGTCGCGGGAATGACAGATTAGAGATTGTCATTGCGAGGAGCGATGGCGAACGCGGATCCCTCGCTATCGCTCGGGACAAGCTTCGCAATCCCACGAACAATAATCTTTAGACTAAATTTGCCATACGTGAGATTGCTTCGCCCCACTGATGTGGGGCTCGCAATGACATGCTTCTTATTTCTTCCCCGTCTTTATCTTAATCGTCTTGGGCTTGGTTTCCGGCGCCTTTGGTACGACAATTTTCAAAATACCGTTAACCGCTTCGGCCGAAGCTTTTTCGCCGATAACATGCGACGGCAAAGGCACGCTCCGGTAGAAACTGCCGCGCCTGATTTCTTTGCGGTAATAATTCTTTTCTTCCACCTCGCTTTTCTTTTCGCTCTCGCCCTTAATGGTCAAAACGTCATTTTCAATGGAAATGTCAACTTTTTCCGGGTCAATTCCGGCTAATTGCGTTTCAATATAGACTTTATCTTTGTCCTGATAAACGTCCACAGCCGGCATATAACCGGTCATGCCGCTTCGCGCCGGCATTAAATTTTCAAACATTTTATCCATATCCTCAAACGGTTCGAGGAATGGCGTCCATTTTATGATTGGTGACATATATTTGTTTCGCTGTCATTGCGAGGAGCGTCAGCGACGAAGCAATCTCACGGACATCAATCTTTTATCTGAACTTGACATTCGTGAGATTGCTTCGTTCCCTCCGGTCGCTCGCAATGACAATTAGTATTATTTTAATTTATAAACAATAACTTTGGCCGCTTCAATCACTTTGCCGTTCAACCTGTAGCCGGCTTTCACCTGCTTCGCCACTTTGCCATCCAGGCTGGCGTCTTCAGTTTCTTCGCTACTGACAGCGTCCATTAAATTATGGTCAAACTTTTTATCTTTAACTTTAATTTCTACCACGCCGACCTTCGCCAAGGCATCCTTAAACTGCTTAACCACATACTCCACGCCCTTAAGCCAGTCGTCGGTTGATTCGCCGTTATGATGCTCCAGAGCCATTTTTAAATGGTCGTAGACCGGTAAAATTTCTTTCAACATCTGCTCATTGGCGTAAACCGCAAATTCCATTTTTTCTCTGACCGTTTGCTTTAATAAATTTTGGTAATCCGCCAAAGCGCGTTTGTACTTATCTTCATAACCGTTAGTTTTTTCTTCAATATGCTTTAAATAAAATCCGATAGTTTTAATGGTAGCCGGGTCAATTTTTAAAGTTTTTAAGGCTTCATTAGGCTGAAGCCAAATATATTCTTCCATCTCATTACTTTTGGTTATTTTCCCGCCCGACATTCTGGCGCAAAAATCCAAAAAAATAAAATGCTTTTTTTTAAAAAATCCTACCGGTTCAATCGCGTCCTGCCAGCCGATGAATTCTATATTATCTATTTCTAACCCGGTTTCTTCCATTATTTCTCTTTTTAAGGCTTGCTCACTAGTTTCTCCTATTTCAATATGCCCGCCCGGTATGTGCCAGTAATCCCCCCACTTCGGGCATTGAATTAATAAAATTTCCCCGTTGTCATTATATATAATCGGTCCGACGGTCGGCTCCGGATATTTTTTCTCTTCCGTCATAAGATTATTTTTCCATTAAAATATTATTTATAAATTTCACCAAGGCTAAATTCTTTTCATAATTCATTCTAACCGGGCCTAAAATTCCGACTAATCCGATATTGTCGCCCAGTTTATATTTTGCCACCACCGTACCGCAATAAGCGCCGAAAGGATTTTTTGAGCCGATTAAAATTTGCGGGCCGTATTTCAAATCATTAAAAATACTGCCGATTATCTCATCCACCCGATCAATAACTTCAGAAATGTCATATATCAAATTAGTTTCCCGAAACTCCGGCTGATGCAGGAGGTTAGAAATACCGGTGTAATAAAGATCATGTTTATGAAATGCCCAAAAAATTGCCGTTTGAGAAATCTTGGCCATAGCTTTGGCCGCTTGTTTGAAATTCTCCTCGTCTTTTTCCGCCAGCAATTTTTCAAAAACTTTAACCTCGGCTTCGCTTAATCTTTTTTCGCTTAAATTTTCCAAATAAAAATTATACGCCTTTTCCGTGGGAATGCGGCCGGCTGAAGTGTGCGGCTGGGCGATAAACCCCAGCTCTTCCAGCTCGGCCATTTCGTTCCTTACCGTAGCCGAAGAAATGTCCAGATTATATTTATCAACCAAGCCTTCCGAACCCACGGGCTGGGCGGTTTTTATATGCTCTTTTATAATGGTTTTCAGGATTAATTCCTTGCGTTTATCCATAAAATTTCAGTATATTTCCATTTTACACTAATTAGCACTCACCTGTCAAGAGTGCTAATCCGCCCCCTTTATCAAGGGGGTTTCAGCGTTTACTAAACCACCAATCCAACACCTCCTTGGCCACGGGCACGGCCGCGGCCGAGCCTTCGCCGCCCTGCTCAATTAAAATGGTAACCACGATTTCCGGATTATTATAAGGCGCGAAGCCGGTAAACCAGGCGTGCGTGGGTTTGTCCGATGCCCACTGGGCCGTGCCGGTCTTGCCAGCCACGGGCACGGCCACCGACAATAAGCTCTGCGCCGAGCCACTGGTGACGGCCTGGCGCATGCCCTGGCGCACGATCTCAATCGTTTTCGGGCTCACTACCTGGCTTCTAATCGGTTTGGCGTCGGCCTCAACCATCAGCTTATCTTGGCTGTCTAAAACCTGCTTGATTAAATGCGGCCGGTAAAGCGAGCCGCCGTTAGCGAACACGGCCGTATAGTCCGCCACCTGTAAGGGCGTTACCAAAATATCGCCCTGGCCGATGGCCAAATGATAAGTGTCGCCGATATACCACTTCTCGTGCTTGGTTTTTAATTTCCAATCAGCCGAAGGCAAAAACCCCGCGGCTTCGCCGGGCAAATCAACGCCGGTTTGCGCGTCCAGACCGAACAGCCGCTCATACTTGGTCATTAAATCAAGGCCCAAACCTTTAAAATCCTGATAGCCGCCGCCGATATAATAGAAAAAAGTATTAATGGATTCGGCCAGCGCCCGTTTGACGCTGGCTAAGCCGTGGCCGCCGGCTTTCCAGTCCGGGAAAAACCACTGGCTGATATGCAGGCCGCCGGTGCTTAGAAAACTGGTATTCTCGTTAATAATCCCTTCGGCCAGGGCCGCGGCCGCCACCACCGGCTTGATAGTGGAGCCGGACGGGTACTCGCCGGAAATGCAGCGGTTAAACATGGGCTGGTCCGGATGGCCGGAAATTTTTTGATACTCACTAACCGTCAGGCCGCGCGCGAAATCATTATTATTAAACGACGGCAGGCTCACCATGGCCAAAATTTCCCCGTTATTCGGATCCAGGGCGACGGCGCAGGCTTTGTTTAAACGGAGTTTTTTTAATCCACTCGCTAAGGATTCTTCCAACTTTTTTTGCAGTTCAATGTCAAGCGACAAAACCAAATTATGGCCGTCCAGGCCGGCTTCCTGATTGATGATTTTTTTCTCCTTGCCCAAAGCGTCGACTTCAATCTGTTTTTTGCCATTAACGCCTTTCATTTCGTTTTCCCAAAAATTTTCCACTCCGGTTTTGCCGATGTAATCAATCGGCAAATATTCTTTACCAAATTTAACCAGTTCGGCTTGGCTGATTTTCCCGGTATAACCCAAAAGGTGCGACAGCGACAAGCTGTATAAATCATACTCCCGCCTGGTTTTGTTGGTTAAGACCACGCCAGGCAGGTTGTCTTGCTCCAAATAAAGTTTTAAAGCTTTTTCATAGTCAAGATTATCGGCGATAAATAGCGGCTGGTAGGCGTCAAGCGAACCCGGTTTGATTCCGGCCAGTAAAGCTTCAATTGCCGCCGGCGCCAGCTCCGGCAGATTTTCGCTCACGCGCCCAATTACCTCGGCTCGCGCCGCCTGGTCTTTGGGCAAATCGGCCGGGATAAAATACAATAAAAAATTGGCCGAATTCCTGACCAAGGGCCGGCCGGCCCGGTCATAAATCACGCCTCTTTTAGCTTCCAGCCGCTCTACCCTGACGCGGTTGCCTTCAGCCAAATCATAATAATAATCTCCCTTAACCAGCTGCAGCCAGGCGGCGCGGCCGATGGCCACGCCGAACAATAGGAGTAAAACTAAACTTATTATGCTTACTTTGCCGATAGCAAAATTTTTACCCACGGTTTCTCCGCCTCGCTGACCGATTAGCGCCGACTGCTCCAGCCAATCGGCGCCGGCGTGCCGGCTTAATTTTCCCGACCTAACGCTGCCCTCTTGGATAACGAACGGGTCGTTTTTTTTAAATTGTCTTCTGATAAAAATCATGATTTATTTTTTACCAAAAATACCGGCTTAAAATTTCTTAACAAAAAATGAATAACGTAAAAAATTAACAGCATACCCAAAAGATTCAGGCCGATTTGCTTAAGGCTGGCCGCTAAAAAATTACCGCCCAGCGAAAATTCGTCCGGGCTGATTTCGGCCAAAATAAAAACCGCGGCGTAAATAATCAATTCATAAATCGCCGTGGCCAAACCGGTAAGCGCTAAAAATGAATAAAGCGAACGGTTAGTAAAAAAATAATCTAATAAAAAATTGGCGGCGATAACCGTGAGCGCCAAGCTCACCAAATAAGCGCCGAAGGGCAAAAAAGAAAATAATTCTAACACCAGTCCCAAGCCAAGCGCCCAACCAAGCGCCAAATCCAAACTGGCAAAACCTAAAATAAATAGTAAAACTACCAATAGCAAATTGAGATTATTAAGCCAGCCGGAAAAACCGCTGATAAAAGCGATTTGCGTCACGGCCAAAACTATAATTAAAATAACGTTGGTGATAATTTTAACTGCCATATTTTTAAGATGAGCTCATATATCTTAGCAAATTGACAACAAAAAAGCCACTGGCGTCAGTGCCAATGGCTTTAAAGTAACTAGTGGCAAATCCTACTCAACGTCGCCCATCCGCTGTAAATTCAGAAGTTTATTATAGAGGCCGCCGCTCATTCTGGCCAGCTCCAGGTGGCTACCTTGTTCCGCCACCTGGCCGTCTTCCAGCACGATAATTTTATCGGCTTTCTGAATGGTGCTAAGCCGGTGGGCAATCACGATGACCGTCCGGTCCTTGCTGATTTTACTTAAAGCTTCTTGAATTAATTTTTCGCTGGATGAATCAAGATTAGAGGTGGCCTCGTCAAAAATTAATATTTTCGGATTGGCTAAAACCGCCCGGGCAATGCCTAGGCGCTGCCGCTGGCCGCCGGAAAACTTTATGCCCCGCTCCCCGACCAGCGTTTCGTAGCCTCGAGTCAGCTTGGCGATAAATTCCTCGGCGTTGGCGATTTTAGCCGCGGCGGCAATTTCCTGGAAACTGGCGCCTGGCCGGGCGTAAGCGATATTGTCTTTGACACTGGTGTTAAAAATTTCCACGTCCTGCGGCACGATGGCGATAAACTTTCTAAAACTGTATAAGTCGTATTCGACTAAGGGCTTATCATCAAGCAACACCGCTCCGGCAGACGGGTCGTAATGCCGGTAAATCATGCGGGCGACCGTGGTCTTGCCGCCGCCGGAAGGGCCGACCAAGGCCGTCAGGCAGCCGGAATTAATTTTAAAACTGACCTTATCCAGCGCTTTGATTTTGCTGTTGCGGTAAATGAAAGTGACGTCTTTAAATTTAACCGTGCCCTCAAGCCGTTTAACCTTTAGACCGTTGGCCGGATTAATTATGTCCAGTTCCTGGTTATTTAATTTATATAAACGGTTAACGGCTTCGCTTGAATCCATAATCCGGTCATACAGCCGGGAAATCCTGAATAATGAAATCAGGGCTTTTTCCGAAATGGTAATGATAAAGACTAGGCTGCCGATGGTAATATTGCCTTGCCAGACCAAATAAACGCCGAACAGCATAATTGAAACTCGGCCCAAAGTTATCGCCAGCATCCGGGAAAAATTGAATTTCAGCATTTTAAAATATTCAAACAAAGCCACCCGCTTGGTGTCTTGCTTGATTTTGCCGAACTCTTTTATTTCCCTGTCTTCCTGAACGAACGATTTTACCGTATTGATGTTGATAATCGTCTGGGCCATCCTGCCGGCCGCTTCCTCGTACTGGTCATGCCGGTATTTTCGCAAGGGCCCGATTTCCAAATTAAGTTTAGCCGTCAGCCAGGCGAATGGCGGCACGAATAAAGCAAAAATCAAACCGAAACGCCAGTCCACGAAAAACATAATCAGGGCGGTCAGGATTACCTGAACGATGGTCGGCCCGACTTCCCAAAACGAATTGCCCAACAGGTCAATTATCTTATCAATGCCGCGCTGAATTTTAAATATTTTGTTGCCGGTGTTCTCCCGTTCGTGATAGCTAATTCCCAATCGCACCATCTTGGTCTGGGCGTTGACCGACAGGTACTTTTCCACTTCGGTAATTATCTTAAAAATCGCTTTATCGGCGAAATAATCAATTAGGGCCACCACCAGATCAAAAACTAAAATCAGGGCGATAAAAATCAAGATGTCATTAATGTATTCGGGCTTAAAATTAGTAATCAAATCAATAATCCGTTTCAGCAAATACGGCCCGACAAACTTAAATATTTCATAAGCCACTACCAAAACCAACACATGAATAATTTGCCGGCGCGACGGGACAATCAGGCTCCAGAGCCTTGACCAAAACTGGCGCATCTTAATGGGGTTTTTGTCCAATTTCAGTTTTAGTTCGTTTTCCTTCATAAATACGACAAATAAAAGCGGGACATAAAAATGCCCCTATTATAAATAATACGTAAAATAAGAAAGAATATTACACTTATTTCAGCAAATTCTCCCCCACCCGGAAAATATCGCCGGCGCCCATTAGCGCCACCACATCGCCGCGCCCTACCTTCTCCGTCAAATATTTTTCCAATTCAGCCAGGCTTGGAATATATTTTGTGTTACCACCTATCTTTTCCACTAGTTCCTGGCTGTTCACTCCGCCCTGTTTTTCCCTAGCCGAGCCGTAAATATCTAAAATAATCAATTCATCAACGCCGCCGAAGCTACTGACGAAATCGTTAAATAAAACTTTGGTGCGGGAAAAAGTGTGCGGATGAAAGGCCACGATCAATTTCCTTTGGCCGTATCTTTGGCGCAGAGCGGCAACGGTGGCTTTAATTTCGGTCGGATGATGGGCGTAATCGTCAATGATAGTGGCGCCCTTAAATTCCCCGAGCACCTGCATTCGGCGCGCCGTGCCAGTGAACTCTTCCAGATATTTTCTGATTTTGAATAATTCGATGTTTAGCTCAACGCTGGCGGCAATCACGGCCAAGGCGTTTAAAATATTATGCCGGCCCGGAAGTTGGATGGAAAAATCGCCTAACTCTTCCCCCCTTGATAAAGGGGGGTTGGGGGGATTTTCATCTTCATCTTCCACTCCGAATTTAACTTTAAAATATTGCTTTTGCCCGTCGCTTTTCAGGCCGTAGGCCACGTAATTGGCCGCCTCATTGATGGCGTAAGTAATAACTTTGGCGCGGCAATTTACAGCCGCGACCTTTCTGATTGTCGGGTCGTCAAAATTGGCCACCAGCCATCCCCTAACCGGAATTTTTTTTATGAATTCAATAAAAACATCTTTATAATCCGCTTCGGTCGGGAAAAAATCCGGGTGGTCGTAATCAATGTTGTTTAAAAGTACGGCGCGGGGCTGGTAATTTTCCAGTTTGTTTTGGTATTCATCGGCTTCAATCACTAAATAATCCGAATTGCCGATTAGCGAACAGCCGTCAAATTGCGGCACGCGCGCTCCCACCATCACGTTGGGCGCCAGTCCGGACATTTCCATAAGATAGCCCAGCCAGGCCGTGGTGGTGGTTTTACCGTGCGAACCCACCACGGCGATGCCGTATTTTTGATTAAACACCTCGCCCAGGGCCTGGGCGTAAGTCAAAGTTTTTATTTTTCCGGCCAAGGCCGCGGCCACTTCAACGTTGGTGGCCGCGCTATAAGCCGTGGAATAGATTATCAGGTCCGCGTCGGCCGGAAGATTTTTCACGTCAAATTTTTCTATAACTTTAATGCCGGCTTTCTCCAGAACTTCATCGGTCATGTATTTTTCCGGCCCGTCCGACCCGCTCACTTCGACCCCCTGCGCGGCTAAATATTGGCCCAGCATGGTCAGGCCCACGCCCTTGACGCCGACCAGATATATTTTTTTTATTTTAGAAAAATCCATATTCGTATTATACCCCCTTGACAAAGGGGGTTAGGGGGATTTTATTTTATATTAGCTTTTTGATAATTTTAACGAATTCCGGCGAAATATCTTTAACCACAATTTTTTTGGAGCGCTTCACTAATTTGCGCTTGGTCATAGGATGAGAATTTGTTGTGATTATTTTGGCGAGCGGCGATTTTTCCAATTTTTTTATAACCGTCTCGTCATTTAGGGCCAAATGGCTTAAAACCGCGTAAATTTTGACCGCGCCAAGCTTCAAATACGCTTGAGCCGCCTGAATTAAAGTGCCGCCGCTTCTGGTCATGTCGTCATAAATGATAATATTTTTCCCCGCCACCTGGCCAATCACCTCGGTTACTTTAGTTTTTTTGAACAAGCGTGATTTGCGGATAAACACAATATCGGTTTTAAATTTGTCCGCAAAAGTTTCCACCCATTTGGTCTTGCCCAGGTCGGCCGTACCGAAAATAAAATTTTTAAGTTTTAAACCCGCGATCGCTTCGGTTAAAACCCGCTCGGCATAAAGCTCGTAGCGCGAACAGTCGCCCTCAAAGTAATGCAAAATTCCCGAAGTATGCAAATCCAGCATCAAAAAAACATTGCCCCGATCGGTTCCCGCGATATTGGACAGGCGGCGCGCGTTAATCTTGGCCGAGACGATTTCTCCGGGAAAAACCGCGCGCTCCATCGTTGAGTAGCCGAAAAATGGAATTACAAAAATTCTTCTGGCCGTGCCGGCCGCGGCCAAAGCCTGGCCGATTTTTTCCAGTTCGTCAAAATTTTTATCCGAATTGGTGCTGGCCACAAAAATCGCGGTTTTACCCAATAAATCACCGGGGTCGTTAATTTCCAACCGATGGTAAAGCTCGCCGTCGCCGAAAGTAAAACGGATAATTTTCCCGGTAGCCACGCCCAGCTGCTTGGCGATCAATTCGGCGAAATAAGCCGAATCCAAAGTGGAATAAATTAAAATGTTTTTCATATAAGGGATGATTAAGCCTGACAATGCGCGCCGGCAGTAAAATCAATTTTTGGTATGACTTCAAGCAGAAGTTTTTTGGCATTATCAGAATTATCTTTCATCACCCGGGTGATAATTTCCCAGCTGACCGCTTCTTCACCCTGGCGCCAGCAGTCGTAATCCGTGGACATGGCGAACTTGGCGTAGCAGATGCCCAGTTCGCGCGCCAAAATCACCTCCGGCACGGTTGACATATTTATGACATCGCCGCCGATCATCTTAAAAAAACGGCTTTCGGCGCGAGTGGAAAAACGCGGGCCTTCAATGGTAACAATTGTTCCGGTCGCGTGATAAGGAATTTTCAATTTTTGCGCACCCGCAATCAATAATTGCCGCAAATTAACGCAAAACGGCTCGGCCATGGGCGTATGCACGATTTTTTCTTCAAAATTTTCGGGTCATCCAGGCCGCTGCCGCCGATAATGTCGTCAATTAAAACCACCTTTTCGCCCGGTTTAACCGCGTCTCGGTGCATCTCAACGGTATTGCTGGCGTATTCCAACGTATATTCCTGTGCCAAGCAGCGCCAAGGCAGTTTGCCTTTTTTGCGCACGATCGCCAAGCCGGTGTTTAACTTATAGGCCACTGGCGCGGCTAATAAAAAGCCGCGCGCGTCGATGCCCACCACTTTATCAATTTTTTGCCCGCTAAAAGGCGCGGCCAAAAGGTCAATCGCTTGTTTAAAAGCGTCTTTATCTTCCAGCAAAGTGGTGATGTCTTTAAAATTCACGCCCGGCTTGGGCCAATCAGGTATTTCTCTAATTTTCGATTTTAAATTCATAAAAAATTTATTTTAAGATGCCTTTTATAATTTTAACCATGGCCTGGTTGGCGCCCGGTTTCATGGCCTGTTTAATATTTTTTGCCAATTGCTCGCGCCTGTTGCCGGCTAACAGCAAAGCTTTTATCATCTCAATAAAATTTGCCGGCGCCAAATATTTTTGCTCAACCACCACGGCCGCTTGGTTATTCTTAAAATAATCCGCGTTGGCCTGCTGGTGCGACTCCGGCATCGGGATGATTATGACCGGCTTGGCCAGATACGACAACTCGGACAAAAAACTCATACCGGCGCGCGTCATCACCACCTCGGCCAGCTTCATGGCCGCGGCCATTTTTTCCGCATCCAAAAATTCAAAAACTTCATAATTCTTACTGCTAACTTCTAATTTCTTACTTTTATTTTTTCCGGTCACATGAATAATCTGGCAAAACTTAGTCAATTCGCCCAAACTTTCCGCCATCAACTTATTTATCGCCAGCGCTCCGGTTCCGCCACCCAAAATTAAAACCACGGGCAGTTCGTAATTTATATTTGGAAATTGCCCGTCTCGCCGAAGCCAAGCCGAGGCGGAGAAATTGGAAATTGGAAATTCCAGGCTCCGCCTGGTCGGATTGCCCGTCCAGACCGCCTTCTGGCCGTAATCTTTTAGCGAATTTTCAAAAGTGACCGTCACTATTTTAGCAAACGGCGCCATTAATTTATTGGCCAGACCGGGGAGGATATCCTGCTGATGAATTAACACCGGCACGCGTAAAAACCAAGCCGCCCAGACCACGGGCACGCTCACAAAACTGCCCGCGCTCATGACCAAGTCGGGACGCCATTTTAACATAATAAAAACCGCCTGCCAAAAACCTAATTTTATCAAAAATAAATCCAGCAGATTCTTAAAAGAAAAATAGCGCCGCCATTTGCCGCCGCTGATTGCCTTAAACTTAATCCCCGCCGGCTCCACCATCTCGCGCTCCGGGCCAAACTTGGTGCCCAGCCAAAGAAATTCAAAACCCGCTCCCTCTCCTTGCCAAGGAGAGGGTTGGGGTGAGGTTAATTCGTCAAAAACCGCCAACAGCGGCGCCACCGACCCGCCGCTGCCGCCACCGGTTAACAATATTTTATATTTTTTATCTTTATAATCCATAAGCCTTAAACAGCAAAGCTATGAATTGATAAGATTAGCTTATTTTTCAACTCATGTCGTTTATTTGCCAAACAATTTTTCCAGCCGCGTCATGCATGAGAACCTCCCCTAACCCCTCCTTGTCAGGAGGGGAATTTATTTTTACCTTCCCTGCCGGCTGATATTATTTAAAATCCCAACCGCGGCCAAAGCCGCCATCATGGCCGAGCCGCCATAGCTGATCAGGGGCAGAGGCACGCCGGTCATGGGCATAATATTAACCATGCCGCCGATATTTATCAAGGCCTGCATGGTGAGCCAGCTGACAATGCCCACGGCTAAAATTTTTCCGAAATCGTCCGGCGCCCGCCTGGCGATGCTCAAGCCCCTATAAAAAAGCGCCAAATACAAACCGATTAAGATAACCGATAAAATAAAACCGGCCTCTTCGCTGAAGATGGGAAAAATGGCGTCATTTTGCGCTTCCGGCAAATAAAGAAATTTCTGCCGGGAATCGCCCAGCCCCCGGCCCCAAAAACCGCCCGAACCCACGGCGATTAATGACTGATTAATTTGATAGCAATGTTCTTTGGGCGAAAATGACGGGTCAAACAAACATTTAAAGCGGTTGGCTTGATAAGGATAAACGTTAACCATAATGGCTAAAGCCATAAAGCCCAATAAAATCAAACCGACAATATGCTTCAATTTGCCGCCGCCGATAAAATAAACAATCAGGGAGGTAAAAGCGATGATAGTCAGGGTGCCGATGTCGGGTTGGAGTAGCATCAGCCCGGCGATGACTCCCAAAATAACCACAAACGGGCCGATGCCGGTAGAAATTTCCGCTAGCTTACTTTTTCGGCCTTCCAGCCAAGCCGCCAAATACAGCAAAAAAGTGATTTTAACAAATTCCGCTGGCTGAAGCGAAAAGCCGAAAATATTTATCCAGCTCCGGGAAGCTCCCCAGCCGGCCGACAGGCCGGGAATAAAAACCAAGAGCAGTAAACCGATAGAAGCAACCAGCATAAACAAAGCGGCTTTGCGCCAGATATGATAGTCGGTCCTGGAGAAAAACCAAAAGGCAACCGCGCCCAAAGCCAAGCCGAACAGCTGATGTTTAAAAAAATAGTAGCTGTCCTGATAAGTGTTATAAGCCACCACCGTTGAGGCGCTGGACAGCATCACCAGGCCAAAAACTAAAATGGCGCCGACAATAATCAGCAAACTCTTATCAGACTCCCGCTCTTTGTCGCTAGAGGTTATGATTTTTTTAAACCAGCCAATAAATGAAGCCATAATTTTTGTATTTACCCCCTTTAACAAAGGGGGTTAGGGGGATTTGCATTTGCCACCTTAAAAATCCCCCGCCCTTACGGGCGACCCCTTTATTAAAGGGGTTAAACTTTATATAGTTTTATCCAATAAAAATACCACTAGCCCGACCGCCGCGCTCACCCCGCCGATTACCCAGAAGCGCATGACGATTTTCGGCTCCGGCCAGCCGATGGCTTCAAGATGATGGTGGATGGGCGAAGACAAAAATATTTTCTTGCCTCTGATTTTTTTGGACAATTGCTGTAAAATCACGGAAACCGATTCAATCACGAAAACCAGGCCGATTAGGGGCAAAATCAAGGCTGTGTTGGTGAGCATGGCGATGACGCCCAAAGTTATGCCTAAACTCATGGCGCCGGTGTCGCCCATGAAAAAGCGCGCCGGATTGATATTAAACCACAAAAAGGCCAAAAGCGCGCCGGAGATAACGCCGCAAAAAGCGGCCAGGTCGTATTTGCCGACGGAAAAAGCAATCACGGCGTAGGCGGCAAAGCAGATCAGCAGGATGCCGCCGGCCAGCCCGTCCAGGCCGTCAGTTTCGTTGACGGAAAAAGCCGTGGCCACCAAAACAAAAATAAAAACAAGCAAATATGGCCAGCTCATTTGGTAATCACCCGAAAACGGCACGTGAAAGACGTCCCAATCTAATTTAAAATAAAACCACCAGGCGCCAACGGCGGCGATTAAAGTGTAAATCAGCAAACGGTGACTAACCTTAAGCCCGCCGCCGTGCAAAATACCCCGGCCGCTGACGTCCAGCCAATCATCCGCCAAACCGATTAAGGCCGTGGCCACTAAAACGCCCAGCGGCAGAAGCGTCTGGCTGCGCGACAAAAAATTGAGTTGCGACAAAAAATCGCTTTGAAAAATTTTCGGCAGATAATAAAATACCAACGCGAAAATCAAAACCGTCAGCCAAATCAAAATCCCGCCCATGGTCGGAGTGTTATTTTTATGCTCGTGCAATTTAGTGAAAATCGGCGTGGCGCCGTTAG
>Ga0210057_1004521_pt1 | contig 18427 bp, 16 predicted proteins | sample CryGeyCG2114_010_2_FD_183968 | JGI IMG/M metagenome (GOLD analysis project Ga0210057, IMG submission 183968) | Groundwater microbial communities from aquifer - Crystal Geyser CG10_big_fil_rev_8/21/14_0.10 (SPAdes) (version 2) | ecosystem: Environmental > Aquatic > Deep subsurface > Groundwater ...
CCCTGCATGATTCCCATCATGATGGAAAACCGAGAAGGGGTCAATGGAGTATAAGCAACAAATGACAAAATTCAAATAACAAATCAAGCTCAAAAGTCAAATGTCAAAGGTCAAAACCACAACGCAAATCTAAAAACTATCCCGCATTATAAATGGCCTTAGGTTTTGAGTTATAGTTTTGCGTTTTGACTTTTGCGCTTTGAGTTTTTTTCACACTTCTTCTTCCTCTTCCTTCACTTTCCTTATAATAAGTAGTGTGAGTATGGTTGTGACCCCCATGATTAGGATGAATTTGAACGGCAGTGCGAAAAACGAAATAGAGCTATACAGGTTAGGGGTTTCTTCACCAAAGTTTACGTTTGCGGAAAGCGTGTATTTTCCCAGGAAAAACCCGGAAAGGACAAGGGTTGTAGGCGTACGACAATAGGAGGGACCGTTTCGCGCAGAACAGGATACGGATGCAGAAGGAGTTGCGGTCATCAGGCGGGAGGATTCCCGAAGAACGTTATAGGGGATAATGTCATACTGCGCGGTTTCTCCAAAATTCCCTCTTAAGGAGAGGTTCCCCTGGGGTTTAAAAACATTGCTGCCTGTATTTGCTACCTTGAGGACCACGGGGATTGCGTCGAATGTATCGAAGAGTCGGACTGTTCGTCCGAACAGGTGAACGGTATACCGTGACAGTACGTCAAAAAAACTAATATTCCCTTTAATATCCCGGTTCCCTGATGAAGTAACCGTGATTAAGATATGGGATCCAATACTCGCGCGGGCTCGGGAAGAGGTTGATCCCTCAACCGTTGGAGGAGGTTCAGTTTCGGCAAGCACCGTGTAGTAGTAATCTCCTTCCGGAGCTCCTTCAGGGATCCGGATCCGCAGCAGAATCTGTTGGGATTGGTTGGTTTTCAAAAAAAAAGGTTCATTCAACTGGAGTCCTGCGTTATCGAGCGAAAACCGCACAGGGCCAGATTCCTCCTCGCGGATGATAGCGGTTCCCGTATCTCCCTGCGGCTCAAAGGGAAGCACCCGGACCCTCATGAGCGTTGGGTCTGCAAGATTCCCAATTCGGTAGGCGATCATAATGGATTTTCCCGGCTTAATCACGGTTTCTAAAAGGGTTGGGTAGATTGACAACGCAATTTGTTGAGCACAAACAGGCCTCACAAAAAAAACAAGGACGAGCAAAAAAAATAGTAGTTTCTTAAGTGCTCGAAGGGAAACAATATGTCTCAAATTAAGATTTTAGAATTAATAATTAAGAATAATTCAGAATCAAGAATTCCATAAAAAACATTTTTTAAAGATTCTAAATTCTAAATTCTTAATTCTTAATTATTAATATATCGGTGTTGCCCTAAATCGTATTACGGTTTGATAGCTTCCTGCCTCCTGTATTGGGTCAATGTTTGCTTTGAACGTAACGGTGGATTCATGCGTGCGTTCTGAGGCTGGAGCAGGGGTTGGGGTACCCGTGGGCATCGTTACTTTAGTACTACTCATCACGATCTCAGGGTCGTCTGGAATTGGGGTGTTTGCAGCGTTTGCAAACGGACGGTAATAATTGGAGTTGATGAAGTCTACAGGGATGTCTTGACCAGACATGTTGTAACCGAAACCATACGTTGTATTTGACGTCCAGAGATTCGCATTGGATTTGTCGCAGGAGGTGCCGGAGTCACACGGTGTGTCGGGGATTTCGCTTGCTCCGGAGAGCGTTTGGAGGGAATAATCCTCAATAGCGGTTATTTGGTATCCTCCCGCACCGCCGGCAGAGACCGTCAGGGTGATAGCGCTGGTTGCACTCGTGTTGGGGATAAGAGAACCCAAGTTGACGTTGACTTCGGAAACGGAAAAACTAAAAGGAATGATGGAATAGATGTACTGGAATCCTGCCTTTACGATATAACCGTTCGCCTGGAATTCTTTTGCCGCAGATTGACCAACCGACGTGCTCAAGTTGTAAGAACCTGAACTCTCTGTTCCGCCGGCAATATCCACGGTCCCAAACTGAATTTTATACTCCGAGGACTCCATGTTAACCGCATATACGGACGAAGTATGAAGAGTAAAAACAATGCATAAAATTGCGATAAGGAAACAAATAATTTTAGACATAATCTTCCAAATTTAAAGTTCAAAATTAAAAGTTCAAAATTGCGGTTAAAAATTCAAAATTAAGAAAACCAAAAACTTTAAACTTTGAACTGCAACTTTGCACTTTGAATTTTGAATTTTAAACTTTCTTCACGATTTCTTTTCAAACTCATCAATCAAACGCTCCATGTTCTTTACCTGTTTACGTATGGTGACAAGCTGGTGGTCTCCCATAAAATTCTCAACCGCTTCTTTAATCGTATTCAAGTGATTCTTCAACATGAGGGAAAGGAATAGGAATGTGTCCTCCTCCTTATTGGAAAGAGTTGTTCGTAACTTTTGAATTTTGACTTTTGCCTTTTGACTTTTGATATACTCCTGTCCCATAAACAGAGCAAAGGGAGTTAAAAATGCCAGGGAAAAAATAGGAAGGAGGCGCGTCAAGTTTTGCCCTTCCGGCAGGGTGAGAAGGAAACAGACGACTAGGGCGATTGTTGTCGTGATGGAGATAACAGGTTCAAGAAGCAAGCTGAGGGAAAAAAGAAGGAAGTAGATCAGGAAAAAAAAGGGGGATTCGGTCTGACCTGTCGTATTTATCGTGATGATAATGATCGCCGTGAATACGATGGATTCCAGGAGTCGCGAGAACGGACCATTCAGGGAAATCCTGCGTCCGATAAACAATAGAATGAAAAGAAGAGCAAATATCTGGATGTCGTAGGTTACAAGCGAGGTTTTCGAGAAGAGGAACGAGGCGGTTATCGTAAGAATCAAAATGATGGAATGGACGATTTCAGGATACATAGTTAAAATATACCATGTTATTAAATTCAAATCACAAATGACAAATCCACAAATCAAACTTAAAGCTCAAAATTCAAAACCCCGCTCAGCGGGGTCAAAACGTTTTAATCATTTGTAATTTGACATTTGAATTTGGTTTGTAATTTGAGCTTTGTCATTTGACTTTTGAGTTAATATCTTTTGTGATACAATATTCCCATGGACGGGAAAATGAATCCGAGGATGGGTTTTACGAAAGACATCATGGAGGAGTTGAAAAAAGTATCCTGGCCATCAAGGAAAGAGACCGTACGGTTAACTACGGTTGTCATCGCCATCTCCTTGATAATCGGTTTCTATATCGGTATAATAGATGTTTTGTTGGCAAAAGGACTAGAAGTATTGACGAAGTTCAGATAACTTCACAAGTTCAAAGTTTAAAATTCAAAGTTCAAAATTGCAATTGAAAATTCAAAATTAACATCCAATTTTTAACTTTTAACTGAAACTTTGCATTTTTAATTTTGAACTTTGAACTATATTTTTATGCCACAAGATCAGTTAACAAAAGAGATGAAAGAAGCTCTTCCCAAAAATCCCACCACAGAGGCAAAATGGTATGTGATCCATGTGCAAACAGGGTATGAGGGAAGGGTAAAGTCGGCATTGGAGCAGCGTGTGAAAAGCCTGGGAGTGGAGGATAAAATCTTCAACATCGTCATCCCAATCCGCGAGATTGTAGTTGTGAAGAAGGGAAAAAAATCCAAGGCAACGGAAAAGGTATTCCCTGGATATGTGCTCGTACGGATGATTTTGAATGATGATTCGTGGTTGGTTGTGCGAACAACTGAAGGAGTTACAGGATTTGTAGGCGCTGGGTTGAAACCGACTCCGATTTCTGAAAAAGAAGTGGATGCCATAATGAAATTCGTCCAGCAAGAGCAACCCAAATTCAAGACCAAGTTCTCAGTCGGTGAAGCCGTGAAAATCACCGAGGGACCCTTCTCTGACTTCTTGGGTACGATTGAGGCGATTGATGAAGATCGGGGGAAAGTACGCGTTCTGGTTTCGATTTTCGATCGGGAAACACCGGTCGAGCTGGATTTTTTACAAGTAGCGAAACTATAGGTTAAGTTCAAAGTTCAAAATTCAAAGTTAAAAATTATAGTTCAAAGTTTAAAGTTCTTTAAAAAGATTTTTAAGAATAATTTTTAATTTTAAACTGGAACTTTGCACTTTGAACTTTTAACTTTAAATTTGAAATATGGCTAAGAAAATAAAAACACTCGTAAAATTAAATCTTCCTGCAGGGGAAGCGACACCGGCTCCGCCGGTAGGACCTGCTTTGGGTCAGCATGGGATTCCGATCATGGACTTCATTAAGGAATACAATGCGCGGACAGCCAAGCAAAAAGGTCAAATTATCCCGGCAGTGATTACGGTTTACGAAGATAGAAGCTTCACGTTCGTTACAAAACTTCCTCCGGTTGCTGCGATAATCAAGAAAAAAATATCCCTTCAAAAAGGATCCGGAAAGCCAAATACGGAAAAAGTCGGAAAACTGACAAAAGCGCAAGTTGAGGAGATTGCCAAAGAAAAGATGAATGATTTGAATGCGAATACCGTGGAGGCAGCGATGAAAATCGTAGCCGGAACCGCAAGGAGTATGGGAGTAGATGTAGAGGCATAAGTTAAAAGTTCAAAGTGCAAAGTTCAAAATTACCATCCAATTTTTAACTTTAAACTTGAAATATGGGAAAAATCAGAACGAGAATAATCGGTTTGGAGGATGTAGAAAAGAAACAGAAAAAAGCGCAGAAAGAGCGCTCTGCTGAGAAAAAAGAAAAGAAAAAGTCAAAAGCCCCGGTTGAGAAAACCGTGGTAGTTCCTGCTAAAGAGGACGAAGCAACCCGTCCCGCTCAGCGGGACGAGGCGAAGAAAGAGAAAAAAGCAAAGAAAATTGTAGCCCATCCCCGTGGAAAACCCGCTTCGACTCAGCGAGGCGAGCAATATAGTGACGCGAAGAAAAAAGTGAATAAAGACATCTTCTATTCGCTGGACGAAGCAATAAAACTCCTCAAGAAGATCAAATTCACGTCATTCGATGAATCCGTTGAGTTGCATTTAGTGGTGGATGAAACTGGTCTTAAGGGTGAAATAGAGCTTCCCCATTCCACAGGGAAAACCGTACGAGTAAGAATCGTGGATGACGGGGTTATTACAAACCTGGAAAAGGGAATTATGGACTTTGATATCCTTATCACCCATCCGTCATTTATGCCGAAACTTGCAAAGTTCGCCCGTGTCCTGGGTCCTAAGGGTTTGATGCCGAATCCAAAAGCCGGAACCATTTCCCCAAATCCCGACGAAGTGGCAAAAAAATTCCAAAAAGGGGCACTCCGATGGAAAACCGAGGCAAAATTTCCCCTAATCCACCAGATGATCGGAAAAATCTCATTTGAGGATAAAGACATCGTAGAAAATGCTAAAGCATTCCTGGAATCAGTCAAAAAAAATCACATAAAGAAAGCCTTCATAAAATCCACCATGAGTCCCTCGGTGAAGATAGATATTGAGAAGGCATAGAACATTCGATTCAACCTAAACTGCAATGGATGCGATTTCTTTAGGAAGTGGAGTGGCCCCTTCAATCGCATCCTTCAAACGCATCATTACGGTAATTCCATCTTCCACACTTCTAAATCCTACCTTAATTGGATCTCCGTAGTAGTAATTTCGAAAAACCCCTGATCTATCATAATCAATCTCACTAACTCGACGGATCGGGAATTCACTTGGATTTTTAGGAACCCAAGGCTTCCAGTCAGGAGAATTCTTAAAGGCAAGAGCTAGGAACATAAGACCAACCGGATCTTTTGGTGTAACAACTAGTGGTTTTTGATCTAATCCTAATACTGTTCCTGGGAGGGTGAGATTAAGTAAGTGGAGGCATATAATATCGGAATATCTTTCATCAAGAACCCAATTCTCAACCGCCCTATCGTTTTCAACAACAATATGTGATCTGTTCGATGCGGCAGCGATGCGAATGACTGAAGGGAACCCATTTATTACCGCGACTCCTTCCCAATGATTTGACCTTTCGGTGGTCGTTTGCCCCATTCTACTATTGAATCCTTGGAATTTACTAGAGTAATATCTTATGGTAGGAAGAACATCTTTTGGAAGAAATCGTTCAGATGTTATTATATTCTCGTCATGTAGCTGGGGCGCTTCATTCAACGACATGGTAGCAATGATAATACCTATCCACAAGGAAGTCAAGTGATTGTGGATAAGAGTTATAGGACTGTTTTTATAGCCGTTTAATCCTATAATATCTATATTTATCCCATAGTACAAAAATGCTCTTAAATTGATTTCTAATTTTCATTTTTCATTTCTTCATGTTGTATAATTAAAACAATATGTCATTAATTGGAACATTACAAGATCTTGTCAGGATTCCTTCGTTGTCGGGGCATGAAAAACAAGCCCAAGAGTATATAAAAGCAAATTTGGGGAAATCCCATTTGAAGCCTTTTTTCCAAGGGGAGAACCTTGTGGTTCATCTGGAAGGTCAAGACAGGACGCGAGCATTTATCTTCAATTCCCACGTTGACGTCGTTGATGCGGGAGATGAGTCGCGTTGGACACAGGGAGGACCGTGGAGCGGAATGATAAAAAATGGACGGATGTACGGACGTGGGACAAGCGATATGAAGGCCGGCGTGTGGGCCAGCATGGAGTTGGCAAAGCGCCTGGGTCAAAAAGATCATCTTCCTTGTGATCTCTGGTTTACCTATGTGGTACAGGAAGAGACGGATGGGTCTGGGACGAGATCATTCGCCGAGTGGTTCCGGTCTGACGGAAAAGCAGCAAAATACAAAGAGAAGGCGGCAATTTTTACCGAGCCGACATCTCTTACTTCACTGGAATACGGACACAGGGGCAACTATTTTATTCGGGCAAAAATTGAAGGGGATGCCGGTCATGCCTCAAGGCCGCATGCCATTCAAAAACATGCGATCCTCACAATGGTGGATTTTATTGCAGACCTTGCAAAGCAGATGAAGAAATGGGAAAAACGATTCCCACAGGAAGGGTTTATCGCGCCAACAATTACCCCTACTGCCATTGAGGCAAAAACCGGATCCCCCAATAGGGTGAGTGATCTTTGTGTTGCTACGTTTGACCTACGGACCATTCCCAAATGGGATGAGGAAGCATTCATAGAAGTTAAAGAGTTGGCAGATAAAAGGGATATACTGCTTTCTTTAATTTATCCTAGCGCACCCACGGGCTATACGAAACCCGATGCTAAGATCATTCAGATATTCCAGCGTCTCATCCCAAATTTGGAGTTGACGGTTTCCCAAGCTTCAGCAGACCTCGGATTTTTGACAAAAATTGGTGTAGAAGGAGTGATTTTCGGTCCGGGCGAGAAGGAATTATCCCACGCCATGAACGAATCGGTTTCCATCGATCAGGTCCTTAAGGCACCAGAAATTTACCAAAGAATTTACGAACGATGGGCCACGGGATCATCTTGACAATCCCTTATAACTATAATAAACTATTAGGATAGGCTAATCCTAATATATGGATTATCACATAGTAAGAGATGGTAGGCAAATCATAAACTTTCATACTGACGTTTATTTATCTTCTATTTACGTCCGTTCCCAAATCCATCCAATAATTCTTTTCGTATTAAAAAAATCACGATGGTCGGAGACGTAATACATTATTAATTCAATAAACCTATGGGTGCTGAAACAAAAAGGAAAGTGTATGTTGAAACGGGTGAGAAAGAGCGGGTAAGTATGCCGCCCACTACGAGTACGGTAGTGATGGTTAGACCGGACTATTTTCGTTATAATCCGCAAACTGCACCCTCTAATAAGTTTCAAGTCCCTCCCGTTGCTCCTCCTGAGATAGTGCGACAAGAGGCGCTTAGAGAATTTGGAGGAATGGTAAATACGTTGGAAGCCAACGGTATTGAAGTGCTAAGTTTGGATAGCCCAAAAGGCGTTGTAACCCCGGATGCAGTTTTCCCCAATAACTGGTTTTATACGGATAATATGGGTAGACTCGTAGTGTTTCCTATGCGTACGCCCAATAGGCGGATAGAACGGCAGGTTGATGCGTTGGGAACTACTCTCGCCGAGTCTGGTTTCGAAGTGAATCAGGTTTTGGACTTGACCCACTATGAAAAGCACGATCAATTCCTTGAGGGGACCGGTAGCATGGTTTTGAGTCGTCAACACGGTGTAGCTTTTGCCATCGGTTCGCCTCGAACAGATGAAGAGGCATTCCATGATTTTTGTGATGAATGTGGTTATATGCCCGTATTCTTCCATGCGAAAGATCGTGAGGGGAGCGAGATCTATCATACGAATGTAATCATGGCGATCGGTGACGGATTTACCGTTCTCTGCGAAGAATCCATTAGGGATCAAACGGAGAGGAAGAACGTCCTAGATATCGCTTATCAAATGAATCCCGTTTTGATCCCAATTTCTCTGGAACAAGTGGGTCAGTTCTGTGGCAACCTGCTCAATCTGCGGTCCAAAGAGGGAGCTAGTAAAATAGTCATGTCTCAAACCTCACTTGAGGCCTTCACGGGCGAACAACGAACGGAACTTATGAAGCATGGCGATATTGTTCCTTTCAATATGAGGATGATTGAAACGGTAGGTGGAGGCAGTGCCCGTTGCACTATGGCCGAGGTATTTTTGCCGAGAAAGACATAAAATCATATCTAGTTACCAAAAACGATTGTAGCTCATATTCAATATGGATCTTCCTTTTGTTCTAGATAAGTTTACTATTAGAGATTTATCGCGTTCTTGACTCGAATCCATGGTAAGCCCTGAAATCATTATCTGTCCTCCAATAGATCAATTTGTTAGAAAAAAATACTTGGATCGTACAGGGAGATTGAGCAGTGAATTTAATGCCCCGCCGGACACATGTTTTTATTACGAAGGTATTTGTCGGGCAAGCAGACTGTTAGGGAAAATATCACCCAATCAACCTGTAAGGGTATTAGATTTAGGATGCAATAGCGGGATACCGGATATTACGGGAATAAGACAAGGGTTAATAAATTCCGCATTGGGTATTGAGATTTCTCGCGATGCAGTAAGGAAAGGGGAAAGAATAAAACGTTTACTAAACATACCTGACTCTGAACTACAATTTCTTAGTAAAGATATATTAACCGAAGAAACAAAAAACGCAGCAAAAGAATATAACCCTAACCTTATTGCCGGGAACCTGCCCTATTTACCAGCCCAACCCGATACGCCATTGGAAGTTTCCGGCGGAGATGATGGTACTTTACTGGTACCTAGTGTTATTCTAGAGTATGCGAGATTAACAGATGCACTAGTAGCAACAATGAATTTATGTTCTTTAGTCGATGTAAGAAAAGCAATGGCGCAAATTGAGGATAGTCCCTATGATTTATATAAGGTATTGATGCTTAAAGCTCCTTTCGGGAAATACACACAACGCCTGTATGAAAAAGGGGTTTTCGACAGACTACGTTATCATCCTTATTATTTTCTTGATTCCGATTTAAAGAGACACCAAGTTGTAATTAATATGATAGTTGTGTCAACAAGATTAGGACTATCCAATAATCATATTGAAACCGATCAAGTTTGTGATATGTTGGAGTATTTTAGTCACACGGGAAGATTAGATGGCGCTCCCATTGATCCTAATCTATAAACCTGTAGTTCTTTACTAGATTGTTCTGTCGTATCGATTTTTAGGATAGCTTCCTCCAATGTCTTTCCGATACTCATCTTTTCTCCGGTACTCTTCATTAGGGGGCCGAGAGTTCTTGATACCCCGTCTAATTTCTCAAATGAAAAGACCGGTGACTTTATAGCAACAAAGCCATTCCGGTTAAGAGATAGGTTTGGAATTGGCGTCCCAAGCATGGCATCCGTTGCTAATTTTGCCAAGGAGATTCCAAGACATTTATTCAAAAAAGGGACGGTTCGTGAGGCGCGGGGGTTGATCTCCAGAACGTAAATCTTATCATTCTTAACCGCATACTGAATATTGGCAATTCCAACGATATTGAACGCGCGACTTATTGTATGTGTTATTTCTCTTATTCTCTCTTGTTGTCTCATCGTTAGGGTTTTTGGTGGAAACATGCAGCTGCTATCGCCGGAATGGATTCCTGCCGGTTCCAACTGTTCAAGGATAAAGCTCAGCGTTTTTTTACCATCGCTGATAAAGTCAACGTCTATCTCTAATGCGCCTTCAAGGAACTTGTCAATTAGAATAGGTTTCTTGAAGACGTCCTTACTGAGACGTGACACATGTAGCTTCAATTCATCCTGATTTTTCGCAATAATCATCCCTTCCCCTCCCAGAACAAACGATGGTCTTATTAAAACAGGATATCTCAATGAGTTCGCCTTCTGCATTACCCCCTCTTTGGTAGATGCAGTCTGCCACTTGGGCATATTCAGCCCCAATCCTCTAATGATGTGTGCAGTTTTTTTCCTGTCTTCGGCATCTTTAATCGCTTCTATGTCCGTACCTAAAATTTTTACGTTCGCACCCAACGATTCAACAAGATTAATGGCCGTTTGACCACCAAATTGAGGAATAATCCCCAATAAACCGTCTTTCTCGTTGTCAATAACCTTTGATACGAACTCAGGAGTTAAGGGTTCGAAATAGAGCCGATCGGAAATAGAGTAATCCGTTGAAACAGTTTCAGGATTATTATTGATGATGATCGCTTTGATCCCTTTCTCTTTAAGAGCTTTGACTGCATGGACCGTGAGGTAATCAAACTCGATTCCTTGACCGATTCTGATCGGTCCGGAGCCTAAGATGATCACCTTTGGCCCGCGCAGCGGTTGAGCTTCATTTTCTATCCCGTGGGTAGAGTAAAAATAGGGAGTTAACGCTTCAAACTCACCCGCACACGTATCAACCATCTTGAAGACACGGATGTCCGACCGTATTGACGCGCGATGTTCGGAAAGATTTCTAAGTTTTGCGATAAACCACGGGTTGATCTGAGTCAAATTCGAAATTTTTTCGTCCGTCATATTTTTATGAAAGGCGGAGAAAACTGCTGGCAACCGTTGCATATTGGGAACCTTCAATAGATCAATTATTTCTCTCTTGCTAAGCGTTTGTAGGATCTCAAAAAAATTTTCCTTGAATTCAAGACTTTGGATTGCTTTGAGCATGGTTTCCTCAAATGTTTGTCCAATAGCCATGATTTCTCCGGTACTTTTCATAGTAACGCCGATGGTTTTATCCAGTGTGGGGAATTTATCATAGGGCCATCGCGGGATTTTCACTACAAGATAATCTAACGAAGGTTCAAAAAAAGCAGTTTTTCCTGTGATATCGTTAACAATTTCAGGCAATTTCTTTCCTAGGGCAATTTTTGTCGCTACCTTAGCGATCGGATACCCGGTTGCTTTTGAAGCGAGAGCAGAACTTCTTGACAGGCGTGGGTTGACTTCGATGACATAGTACTCGCCAGTTTTATCATTGAAAGCGAACTGAACGTTACAGCTGCCTTTGATTTGTAATGCATTGACGATTTCAAAAGCCGCAGTCCTTAACGTTTGGTGATCATCATCAGATAGCGTTTGGCTCGGTGCAACCACGATGGATTCCCCTGTGTGAACACCCATAGGATCCATATTCTCCATATTACAGACAATAATTTTATTTCCTGCATCATCTCTAATCACCTCATACTCAAATTCACCCCAACCGATCACGGATTTCTCAATAAGCACTTGGTGAGAAAGGCTCGTCCTTAAACCCTGTTCCATTTTTTCAACGAGTTCTTTATGGTTATAAGCGATTCCACTTCCGGTACCACCAAGGTTGTATGCACTCCGAAGGAGCACGGGGAATCCCAACGTTTTAACTGCATCCAACCCTTCAGAGATACTCGTAACTGCTTGACTCGGAAGCACGGGTTGGCCAATACTCTCCATGAGATTTCTAAACTTACCTCGATCTTCGCTTAAACGAATTGCTTCGATGTCAGTTCCCAAAACCCGTACATGGAATTTTTTTAAAATGCCGTGTCGATCCAGTTCGGTAGCTAAGTTGAGCCCTGTTTGTCCGCCAACCGTAACAATGAGTCCATCCGGTTTTTCTTTCGCGATGATCTTTTCCAAAAAAGGGACAGTAAGCGGTTCAATGTATATAACGTCGGCTATTTCACGGTCTGTCTGGATCGTAGCGGGATTTGAATTCACCACAATCGTTTTAATCCCTTCCTCACGACAGGCAAGGAGTGCTTGAGTTCCTGAGTAGTCAAATTCAGCCGCCTGTCCAATAACAATGGGTCCGGAACCAATGATTAAAACTTTCTTAGGATTGTTCATAGCAGTGAAACGAACCGATCAAATAGGAAGCTCGTATCCCGGGGGCCCGGATTAGCTTCGGGATGGAATTGGACGGATAGGATAGTTTTTTTTTTGTGCGCGAGGCCTTCAACGGTCTGATCGTTAAGATTTTTAAATAGAATTCTCCATTCCTTCGATAGATTTTCCTCGCTCACCGCATATGTATGGTTTTGGGAAGTAAGATAGGCTTTTTTTGTTTTTAAATCGATGACGGGATGATTTACGCCTCGGTGCCCAAACTTTAATTTATAGATTTTTCCCCCGGTGGCTAAAGCCAGGAATTGATGGCCCAGACAGATGCCCAACATCGGAATGCTGGCTTCAAGCATTTTTTTTACTGCTTTATGGATGTAGGGTGATGCCCTTGGGTCTCCCGGACCGTTCGATAGGATGATGCCGTTTGGCTGATAGTTTATTATCTCTTCGGCACAGACTGTTGCGGGGAAAATGATAACTTTCAGCTCGCGTTTTATTAATTCTTCTACGACGCTGTTTTTGAGCCCGTAATCAATCAGAGCTACGGTTTTTTTCCCGTCAGGATTTATTATCTGGATATTTTTTCGCGTGACTTGTTTTATAAGATCAGGATAATCGTTCTCATACACGGCAAGGACTGCCGGCATGGTTCCTTTTTGACGAATGATTTTTACCAAAGCCCGTGTGTCAATCCCACTGATCCCGCCGACATGGTGCGTTTTTAAAAGTGTATCCAATGGAACCGTGTTTTCTCTGTGAACAGGTTTTTCACACAACTCTGAAACGACAATGCTTACGGGATGGATTTTTTTTGACTCACTCCATTTGGATGTTGTGCCGTAGTTACCAATTAACGGATAGGTAAATGTCAGTATCTGCCCTGCATAAGATGGGTCAGTGAGCGCTTCCATATAACCCGTCATACCGGTATTGAACACCAGCTCTCCCCAGTACGAACCGATAGCGCCGATTCCTTTTCCTCGAAACACGACATTGTCATTCAAGATCAGTATGGCCTTTTTCATATACCTATTAAAGCATTAACTAACGTACGTGTCTTTTTCCGAGCTGCTTTAATAGTCCGTGATTGTTCCTCAACCCAACTAATAACATTTTCAATGTCTTTTTTGGCATTTTTAAGAGACTTTTTCATAGATCGGGTACTGCTTCCACCTGTGTGCATCCGTTCTTCAATCACTCGGATGGGTTCCATTACCCGTTTAACTTCTTCGTCCGTTAAATATAAGTTTACTTGGTGTTTCTTTGCCTTCTCAAGGATTTCTTTTGGGGTGATGTCTTTTAATAGCTTTCCGCAACTAATTGCCTCATCGACTACCTCGCCGACAATTTTGTAGATAATCCTGTATCCGATTCCGGATTTTTGAGAAATATAATCGGCTAGATCCGTAGTCAGGCAATAATTCATCTCGACTAACGTTTTCATCCTCTTCTCATTCAATTTGATCGTTGTGAGTACTATATGGAGTGCGTTAAGCATTGACTCTGTTTTTGATAGTCCTAGACCAATGTATTCCTTCACTTCACGGGAATCTCGGTTATAACCCATCGGAAGGGAATCGAGAATATTTGCCAGTATGGAAGTAAAACCAGACACCTGTGGTGCTGTAGCACGGATTAATTCCAGGGCATCCGGGTTTTTCTTTTGAGCCATAACAGAGGAGCCGGTAATTGGATGCATGCGTTGCGCCACTTCATCTCCCAATTCAACCATATTGTATTCAAATGTGTTAAAAAGGAGGAGATCCGTAGCGAGCTTACTTGCAACCAAACAGATTTCAGTTAAACCAGTTGAGTATCCTAGTTGTATAAATCCACGGGATGATACCACATCTTGTGGAATCTCCCATATGTTGGAAAAACCAAGGAGTTTACTCGTGTATTCTCTATTTATCGGCCAGGAGGTACCATAGGATTCGCAGGCACCCAGAGGGTTCATATCATACAGGCCATAATAGTATTTAAGCGTTTCTATTGCTCTTAAGAAGCCATACAGATAGGCAAGACACCACTGACCAAACGTAGTTACTTTTGCAGGCTGCATATGCGTATAACCGGGCAGGATAGTATGCATATGTTTTTCTGCCAACATATGTAAAGTCTGAGCAACCGGTGTTATTTTCTCCAAGAGACTTAGGATTTCTTCGCGCAGGTAGAGCATCTCTGTCAGGATAATTTGATCATTTCTGCTTCTTCCCGTATGAACACTATATCCGGCTTCCTTACCCGCCTTTTCGATGATCTTTGACTCAAGCGTCAATTGAGCGCCCTTGTCAGGATCAATCTCAAACGCTCCTTTTTTAACGTCGTCCGTTATCGCGATTAACGCGTTTAGAATTCTTTTTGTTTTATCCGCATTAATTATTTTCTGATGATGTAACATCAGTACATGAGCTGTCGTTCCCCAGATGTCAAATGTGACCATTTCTTTATCCAAGGAGATTTGAGCTTTAGAAACGATAAAGTTGGCGGTCGCCAGAGAATGTTTCATAGGATTGTTAGGCTATTAGACTTTGTAAGATCGCCATTTGTGCCCAAAGACGATTTTCTGCTTCATCGACAACTGCAGAATTCTTTCCGTCTATGACATCGTCAGTAACCTCTACATTTCTTCGCACGGGTAAACAATGCATGAAAATAGCCTGACGTGTCTTTTTCATTTTTTGCTTGTCAACAATCCAATGTTTTAATTGTTCCCGGAGTTTCTTCTCTTTCTCCCAATTCCCATAAGATTTAAGAGCGCCCCAGCTTTTGGTACAAATAACATTCGCATCCTCGTATGCTTCCTCCCGTGAATGGGTTACGGTAAAACTACCGCCGGATTCTCTCGCTCGTTGTTTCATAATCTTTAAAATCTCTCCATCCAATTCCCACCCATGGGGATGGGCGACGACAACATCCATCCCCAAATCGCACGCTCCAAGAATTTGAGAATTCGGTGTCGCCATAGGTAATGCTTTTGGATGGTAAGACCAAATCAGACTGTATTTTTTTCCTTTTGGATTCCCCAGTTTTTCCTTTATCGTCATCGCATCACCCAGTCCTTGACACGGATGGTAGACGTTTGATTCCATATTAATCACAGGTACGTCACTGTATTCCATGAATGATCTCATGACGGGATCCTTTTTTAATTCCTTCCAGCTCGGTACGGTAACGCTTTCTGCGGAAGAGGTGATTAGTTCGCTTGCTCTGATTGCGATAGCATTACAGTATCGAGATAGTACGTTTGCCGCATCCTTTACGTGTTCGATTGTGCCTTTATCCATTACGGCCCCTTTTTGGAATTCAAACGTATAGCTTTTCCCACCCGAAACTGGGAAATCCATCGCAATCCCTCCCAATTTATCCATTGCCATCGTGAACGAAATTCTCGTCCGTAGCGACGGATTGAAAAACAACATCACTAACGATTTTCCCGAAAGCGTCTTTTTATACCCCCCCCGTTTCATTTTTAGGGCTAAATCAATCAAATGGTTGATTTCTTTACAGGAGAGGTCAGTCGTGGTATAGAAATGTTTTCCCTTTAGGCTCATAGCTTTGTAATGGATTTTTTTAACTTTCTTTCAATCACTTGGATGGTTTTAGGAACAGCATGTAGGTTGCTTTCAGCTGGCGTATTGAGATGGTTTTCGATGAATTTGATTCCGGTATGACTATTGACCGCAGGACCCGAAAATAGGTCTACGTCGAGGCCAAGGCTCTGTACGAATTGCTTTGCTCCCCATGCTGCTACTAAGTCATTTGCCGCAACAATAAGAACCTTTACTTGTTTCTTAAACCACTCATTTTTCAAAATGTTTGAAACGTGATATTCCCCGATTAATCCGTCACCAAACTCGGCAATTATTACGTCCGGATGACTTTTGTTAACTTCTCCAATAATTGAAAAAACGGCTTGCAATACTTCTTCACTATTCCCACAGGTAGAGGGGAGTCCGGCGTCAACAAAGTCTACAACAGGATCAATTCCCGAATCCTTCATCTTGAACGGATCTTGCATAAAAGCAACTCCGGTCAATTTGGCACCGGAGATCTTTACTCCCTTATTTCTTAAATACTGAGCAATCTTGCAGATAATGGTTGTTTTTCCGCTATCCATACAGGTCCCAACTACCGCAATGATAGGTACACTATTTTTTTTGCTAAAAGTTTTTTTTAGGCCATAGTCTTTTATATTTAGGAATTTTTTACCCTTTTTTAACGATCCTAGAACCTTCACTTTCATAGGGGTACCCCAATTCTCGTTCACACCGTTGATTTCGCCTACCAATCCGCTCTCACAGGAAAAATAGAGTTCGTCTCCCGGTTTGAGTGAATGCGGGATATCGCAGCTATACTCTCTCAAAGCCCGTCGTTTACCAAGTACCGCTGGGATAATGTCGCCCTTTATCAATTTTCCTATCCTCCCTGACGAGAGTTCAAAAACATTATTTTTCCCTGCGTGGTCCAAGGCTTCCACTACGATAACGCCTCCTTCACAGGGAGTGATGACGGGACTTATTTCCACTTCATAGGGAAGATGCAGTCTGCGTACGATAGAAGAAATTTTCGTCAATCTAATTTTTTTGTTTTTCATGTTGTTTGCCTAACTGATAAGCTTTATGCGCCAACACGCTTTGTAGTCCATATATTTTGCAGAATCCAGTAGCGTCCTGGCCGGTCCATAGGATATTTTTTTCCCCATATGTAGCCACGTTTGAATCCATAAGGGAAAAAGGACTCTTGTATCCCTCAACGATGATATTACCCTTATACAGTTTTATTTTTACCTCACCAGTAACGCATCTTTGACTGCTATCGATCATGGCTTCTATGTCTCTCATGACAGGGTCAAAGTACAAGGCCTCATGGACGAAATTCCCCCACACATCAGAGAGCATATCTTTCCAAAATGATTGCCACTTGGTTAAGACTAACTTTTCAAGCTCCTTATGGGTTTTGATCAGGATCGTGATTGCTGGTGCAGCAAACGCAACCCTTCCTTTTATACCAAGGATCGTATTTCCAAGATGGATGTTTCTTCCGATCCCGTGCTTCCCACCAATCTCAGTTAGATACTCCATGATGGAAATTCCCTTCATTCGGTTTTCGTTTATCTTAATAGGAAAACCTTCCTTAAACGAAATACGGATGGAATCCGGGTGATCAGGCGTATCGGTTAATGGCGCTATACCGGGATAAATCTCTTCTGGAGGCGAGTCCCATGATCCCTTTGTTTCTTTTCCCCCAATAGTAACCCCCAACATACCCTTATTCACAGAATATGTTTTTGAAACGGTTGGAACCGAGATTCCGTGTTTTTCTAATGTTCTAATTTCTTCCTCTCTTGCTATCCCCGAATTCCGAATTGGCGTGATAACCTCAAGGTGGGGGGCCAACACGTTAATTGCTACATCAAAACGCACCTGGTCATTCCCCGCGCCTGTCGAACCATGAGCGACGGCAGCAGCCTTTTCTTTTTGAGCGATTTCAACGAGATGGGTTGCAATAATGAGTCTTTCTGGTCCAGCGGAAAGGGGATAGATGCCACCACGCAGTATGTTCCCTTTTATAATGTACGAGACAATTTGGTCGTAGAGTTGTTTTTTTCCGTCAATATAATAATGTTTTGTGGCACCGACGAGTTTCGACTGTTTGGCTATGTATTCTTGATCTTTTTTTGTAAAGCCACCCGTGTTTACGGTCATCGTTACCACGTCATACCCTTGGTCCTTCAGATAGATAACACAAAACGATGTATCTAGACCTCCTGAAAAAGCCAAAATGACCTTTTTTTCACTATTTTTCATATGTGTTAGACTTATAATCGATAATCAAAATTTTTCTCCAAAAAAAAACCTCCCACTATTTTTTGGGGAGGTACTATTTTTTGAATTGTTATACCAACAATTCATTACCTTCCCAGTTTTGGGCTCTCCTCCGCAAAATGGCTTTAGGTAATGAATTAATCATAACATATATATTTTAACATGATAAAATCTATTGTCAACAAGAAAAATAAATCTACTGTAGGGAGGTCAGCACATGGTATACACTTTTCAGAACGGGAACGGTATGAAAAGTACCGGCAGAGATGTCTAGAATTATTCGGTGAGGACTATTACAAGTTACCACACCGAATCCATGACAACTGG
>Ga0210057_1004522_pt1 | contig 18423 bp, 15 predicted proteins | sample CryGeyCG2114_010_2_FD_183968 | JGI IMG/M metagenome (GOLD analysis project Ga0210057, IMG submission 183968) | Groundwater microbial communities from aquifer - Crystal Geyser CG10_big_fil_rev_8/21/14_0.10 (SPAdes) (version 2) | ecosystem: Environmental > Aquatic > Deep subsurface > Groundwater ...
ATACAAAAAAGGCTACTTAATTACTTATTTTGCGACTATTTGCCCTTATTGTATCCTAATGACTTGGGTTAGATTTTATATTGCAGATTCAGTTGTGGTATAGTTAGATTTTACGTTGCGGAATACGGCTTATTGATTTTTAAATTAAAAAATGCTAGATTTCTAGAATAGATGGTTTTTAATTTATATTTAAGAATATGCAGGAACAGCATGAAATAAATGAGAAGTTCATTAACTTAGGCGTTATTTTGAATAAGAATAACGAGGTTTTGATGATTCGTAGAGTAGAAGAAGAACAAGGAAAAAATGGAAATAAACTGATTTGGGCATTCCCCGGAGGAAAACAGAGGAAGAGTGAATCGCGAGAGGAGTGCGTAAAAAGAGAGGTAAAAGATGAAACCGGATATGATGTCAATCCGATTAGGCAGATTTCGCTTCGGGTTCATCCGGAATTTACCATCCTGGTAGCCTATCATCTGTGCACATTAAACTCTTCTGAACAGATTTCCGAGCCGATAGAGCCGCATGAGATAGCAGAGATAAAATGGATAAAGACGGAAGATATTGAAAAAATAATTACAACCGATTTGGATCCGAAAGTAAAACTTGAATTAGGCTTAGAAAAGCGGGCGCCGGCCAATTATTGATTTTTAAAGATATTTAGCCTCGCAGTGAAGATTCGATTGGTAATTGCTGCAGAGCGCGGCAAATCGAATTTTCACTACGGAGCGAATCACGCCCCGCACCTTTACAATCTAAAACCAAAAAGGAGGCTCCAAAGGAGATACCTAAAATGGCATCCAGAAGTTTGCCGAGAACGATTGTTCATCTCGGCGTAGTTTTTAACAGGAAAGGTCGTGTGCTTATGATCCGGCGCGCTTCAGAAGAAGTGGCGTCTGACGGGTCAAAGCTTCACTGGGCTTTCCCCGGAGGCAAACAGGAGGCAGGAGAATCCGGACCAGATTGCGTGGAACGAGAAGTCCTTGAGGAGACCGGTCTTCTCGTTAGCGCGCGTCTTGAAATCGGAAGACGTAGAGACAGACAACGCGGAATCCGGATTGTCTATTGGCTTTGCGATGCGGTGCTTCCTAATCCGATTAGGAGGCCGTCGCCGCGTGAAGTCAGTGGCGTGTACTGGGTTACGTCTGAACAAGTGAGGTCTCTCGTTACGACAGCGTTGAATAGGCAACTTGAAAGCTTATTCAAACGCGTGGAGAGTGTAAACCATGCAAGAACGGCAGGAAGAGCCCTCTGAAGGGCATGACGCGACCGTCAAGGCGGCGAACAACAAAGTTCGCCGCCTTTTTAATTTTTGGATAAAAACATTTTTTAAGAGTAAGGAAAACTCATTTGCCGCAACCAAAAAGGCAAAGAGCAGGCTTATTTTTATGTTATAATTAAAAATAAGGAGCTTTTAAACTTTTGACTTTCAGTCGGATACGCTTTATATTAATATGAGCACTTAAACTTTCTATGACGGAGGCAGAGATGACAAAAAGTATAGACGAGGCGGTGGACAAGCTTAAAACACTTGATCCGATTTCAATTTTCCTTATGGGTTCGTTCGCGCGAGACGAATGGCAGTCAAAAAGCGATGCCGAAGTGGCCATAGTTTTCAGCGATGAAAATTATCAGTCAAGAACAAAATTAAAGCCGTTTACTACGGAAAAAGTGAGAGTTTATCCATTTAGAAAATTGGAATTACTAAATCTTTCTTCGGTTATTCCGTTTCCACGAAAATTTTATTTCTGGTGGCTTAAGAGAACCGCAAAGACTTTGTGGGGTAAGAATGTGTTAGATGAGATGGAGGTTGAGGTGAGCGCAGACGATTTAAAAGAGAGTATAACTTTTCAAAAAGGAATTGCTTTATCCGCAATGGTTTCGCTTCGTAACGGAGATAACGAAACAGCCGAATGGGGATTTTCCAAGTCGTGTCTTTTCGGGACTATTTCCGCTTTAGCTTTAAGAAAAATAGAAGTGATTACTTTTAAAAGAGCAGTTGCGTTCGCGCGGGAGGAATTTGCAGAATTTTTTGATGTCATCCAAAAAGCCGAAGCCGTCTGGGAAGGTAAAAAACAAATTGAAGAAAAAGACATTTTCAGGAATTTTGAATATTTTGCATTTCTTGAGAAAGAATAGAACGAACGGCTGAAAAAAGCCGTCTTTTTTTATGCTATACTTTAAAAAATGAGAGAAGGCATCAAAAAAATCCTTGAGGCTGCGGTGAATGCGCCATCTGAAAGCAACTCTCAGCCATGGAGATTTGAAGTAAAAGGCAATCAAATAAATGTAATCGCATTACCGGAAAAAGACCATCCAATTTTAAATTATCGTTGTCGTATGACATGGGTGGCGCACGGGGGGTTGATTGAAAATATTTTGATTGCCGCGCTTCAATTCGGCTATCTTCCGCGATTTAGAATTTTTCCCGATAAAAATAATTTAAAGCTCACGGCGCAGATTGTTCTAGAGAGAAAAATAATAGAAGAAGATTCACTTTTTGAAGCAATCAGAAAAAGAACAACAAACAGAAATAGATATAAAGATAAGCCGCTAAGTAGTGGGCAAAAACTGGATATCTTGAATTCTGTTCAAGAAGTCGGCGGAGGCAGATTGGAATTATTAGCCGACAAAAATAAAATGATTGAAGTAGGGGAAGCGATGAGCGTGAACGAAATAGTGGTGTTTGAGAATGAAACTTTGCATAAATTTTTTTTTGATAGAATAGTCTGGAGCGCAAAAGAAGAAAAAGAAAAAGGAAGCGGACTTTATCTTAAGACTATGGGGCTTAAGGGTTCGCAAAAATTAGCGTTTAGGCTTTTTAAAAAATGGAAGCGAATGGAATTTGCCAATAAAATTGGAATGTCCAGGAGAATCGCCAAGGACAACGCAAAAATTTATTCTTCAGGTTCTGCAATAGGCGCTATTATAGTAAGCGACGATGACAAAGATTTCATAACAGCCGGCAGGTTGATGGAAAGAGTTTGGCTAAAAACTTCAAAAAACGGATTAGGGTTTCATTTGATGGCAGGGACGCTTTTCTTCCATCAAAGAATTAAAACAGGAGAGACAAAAGAATTTTTGAGCGGGCATATTAAACTAATAGAAGACGCTTACAAAAAGGTTGCGTCAATTTTTGGAGTTTCAGGAAATAAGCTTATAGCTTTAATTTTCAGAATAGGTTATGGAAATAAAGTTGAGGCATATTCCTATAAAAAACCTCCGGAGATAAAATTTCTTGATTGACATTGCAACGCGATAATTTAAATTGTATAATTTAAATATGAACAAAAAATACTTTTTACAGCAATAGTCGCTATTATAATAGTTGTAGCTGGAGGATATTTTGTTATCAATCAAACTTCCGGAGAGCCGGTTGTTCCGTCACCTGTTTTAGATGATGAACCAAATCCGGCCCGAGACAATGATGAATACGTCACTCACACCTCAAAAGAATTCTCATTTCAATATCCGAAGAATTGGTTTGTGGAGGATAGGTGGGATGAAGAATTTTTTCCGTATATTTCAATAGAAAATTATGAACCTAATGTTTTGGTTGATTCTCCTTACGCAACCGGTAATTATTTCTCAATAGAAATCGTCAAGTTGCCTAATGAAAAGAAGTTGTCGCTTCAGAATTGGATTGACGATTTTATAAATAATAGAGAACCGCCAATACCATTAGTCCTAGAATCTAGGATATATGAAGTAGACGGATATGAATCTATTGTAAATTTACAAGAATTAATTTTAGGGCAATATGAAATTATTTATATAAATTATAATGATTCTGTGATATTTATTAGTATCCCTCCACTTACCGAAGATTTTAAACCCATTTATGAAAAATTTTTAGAGAGTTTCCGATTTAATTAACGAGAAAAGACAATGAAGATTCGGCAAAACAAATACATAATTTTCTTGTTAATACCGATAATTTTTGGCTTCACATTTTATCTTGCAGAAGCAAAAGACTTAACTTCTCCTTTAAAGAATCTTCCATTAATAATAAATTCCTATTTTGACCATTCTAAACCAGGCTATACAAGCACAATCCCTATTATAGATGATAATATTACAATTTATACAACTGAAGTAGGAACAAAAGCTAATGGCATATGCGGTTCAATAAATAGTATTTTTGACTATTATACTCAACCAAATAAAGGCGGTAGGTGTATTTCATACGATGGGCACAACGGAGTGGATTTTAGGGCTCAAAAAGGAGATGATGTTTTAGCTACTGCTCCTGGAATAATTCAGAGCGCGACCCAAGACGATTGTAATGGGAAAATGTTACGTATTTGGCATCCGGATTTAGGCTATTCAACTCTACATGCTCATTTAGATAGCTTTATAAAAACTTCAGGTAATATAAATAGGTCAGATCTGATAGCAAAAGCAGGAAATACTGGTTCTAGATGCACCACCGGCCCCCATCTCCATTTCGGCGTCCGCGACGCGCAAGTAGCTGGCAATGTTATGGACCCTTACGGTTGGAGCGGGACAACCACTGACCCTTGGCCGCATAACAAAGGATATCTTTGGACAACTGATCCGCCTTCTCTAAAACCGCCGGCAACTTATGTTTCCGGCCAAATAACAAAAGACACAACCTGGACAGCAACGAATAGCCCGTATGTTGTTCAAGGACAAGTTACAGTAAATCCCGGAATAACCCTCACAATTGACCCGGGAGTTATTGTGAAATTTGAGGATAGGGCTTATATGAATATAAACGGGAATTTAACCGCCAAAGGCATAGCTAAAGACAAAATCCACTTCACCTCAATTAAAGACGATTCCGTAGGCGGAGATACCAACGGCGATAAAGATAATACGAAACCGGCGCCCGGGGATTATAAATACATAAATTTTTTCGCTAGCTCAACTGGAGTTTTTGACTATTCAACTATTAGATACGGAGGTAATAGGAATACGAACGATTACCACTGCGTTACGGTATTGGATCGTTGCGTCTTGCGAGTTAAAGGCGCAAACGTAACGATTAAAAATAGTGAGATAACTAAAAATAATGACGGTGTATATTTGACCGAACAAGGGAATTTAACAATTGATTCATCAGAGATATTAGATAATAGTGGATATGGAGTATTGTCTAATTCTTCAAGTTACGTGAATAAACTTAAAATTGTAAATAGCGTTTTTGGAGGTGGTTACCAAAGTGTTTATATTTATGGCCCTACTGAATTTGTGAATTATAATAATTCACAAGCTTCTCCTAATACTGCAATTTTTTTATCACAGACAACGATTAAAACCGATCAAACTTGGAATCCGGGTATTCCGTTTGTTCTTGATGGCGCAGTAGGCCCTCAGGTTGAAAAAGATGCGACATTGACTATTGCGCCTGGAACAATAGTCAAGGTTCAGTATACTGGTCTTTGTTTTCATTCTTTATCAGTTTCGGGTAGGCTTAATATCAAAGGCACTGCTCTGGAAAAAGTATATTTTACTTCTTTAAGTGATGATTCTATAGGGGGCGATACTAATGGAAATGGCAATGCAAGCTCGCCTTATCCCGGCATTGTCTGCGGCATATACTTTCTCGAAGAATCTACAGGTTTTATAGAAAATGCGATATTTCGCTATGGAGGTTTGATCCCAGTATATGGCCCAGCAGCAATGATAAAAAATAATAGAGCGAATGTTAATATTCAAAACTCTGCTATCGTTGATAGCGGTCGCTATAGTTCTGGTTATGGTATTTATAACTATAATGGCACTACTACAATTTCCAAGAGTTCAATTTTAAGAAGTGCAAATTATGGCATATACAATAAAGGATCTAGCACAGTGAAAGCTTCTAACAACTACTGGGGGCATGAATCAGGCCCGTATCACCCGACTCTAAACCCAAAAGGCAAAGGCGATAAAGTTTCAGACAATGTCGATTTCAAACCATGGCTGAAATATCCTTATCCTGATAAATATTCTTCAAATACTGTTTGTCCTGGCTGTTAAATAACGCGATAAAAGTTGGACAAAATTAAAAGAGGCGTGTAAAAGATCATTGTTTTTTTAAGCTATTAAATTAAACTCAATCCTTTCTCCTTTCTTTAATTTTTTGTTTAAACACATTTTGAAATTTAAAAAATATGAGTTGCAGCTATAGGGATTTTTGGCGTTTTAGCTTAAATTTTAATATAATAAGAGATATAGTATTTTACATTATGATTTAACAATATATTTTTATTGAAATTAAAAATAAAAATGACAAGACTAAAAATTTTATTTTATATATTTTCCGCAGTCATTATATTGTTCGCGATATATATGACTTTTTTTTATGAAATTTCCGATAAAAGTTTGCTTATTCAGTAGGTAAATTTTAGGTAAATCTTATAGTAAATAAACTATGCACGTGCATAGTTTATTTATTATAAGAATTGATTCTACTTTAAAGCTGATTTTCAAAAAAGCTGATTTTTAAACGGATTATTTCTTTTTTGGAATTTGTTTTTTCTTTCTAACTTTTTTAGATTTCTTTGGGATGGCCTTTGCTTTTTCTCTTCTTGCTTTGAATTTTTCAACCTTGCCGGCAGTATCAATCAATTTTTCTTTTCCAGTGTAATACGGATGACATTTATAGCAAAGCTGAATATCAATTTTTTCTCGCGTGGAAGCAATTGTAAATTTATTACCGCAAGCGCAGCGCGCTTCGGATTTTGAATAATATTTCGGATGAATGTTTTGTTTCATAGATTTAGATTATCTCTAGCGATAAGTGGAATGAAATGCGTCCTACTGCCGCAGATTGCCATTGCGCGCGGCCAACTTTTATTTTCTTAAAATTTACCGGCTGTATATTCTAAGACATTTTCAATAGAAACCAGTATAGACTAAATAGCTTACTATTGCAAGCTTAGGTTTAATATTATATTATTTAAATAAGCTCTAACGGAATGGCTCTATTGTTGAGCAAAAAACGTTAGAGCCGCCGCCAGATTCGCGCGTGTGAAGCGCATAAGTTAAAGCCTCGAAGGAGAGCACCGCGAGATTTTGACATTTGCTCTACATAAGCCTCTGGCGGCTTTTTAAAAATTAAAGAAATTCGCGTTCTGTTTGTCAAAAGCGATTTTTTATATTTTAATTTTCTCGGAAAAAAATTGCATTACAGAGCGGAATTAGATTTTTTTCCCAAAAGAGAGCATAAACGAGTGTTAATATACAACCCCTTGACTTTTGAAAAATCATATATATACTGATAATATAACGAGATGAAATAAAGAAAGCACACATTGCATATTATCTAAAATGCATCTGTCTCGCCTTCTGGTTTGATATTCAAAAGTGGTCGGGATGGGTGTGTTTTTATGTTATGGATGGGCTGATTGAACTTTGAAAACTGAAAAACAACTATTATATATCAAGTGTATAAATTTGGTAATTAAAACTCGCTAGGCGAGCAATCAAATTTTTACCATTTGATAGACCGTTTATAGTTGTCCCAATTATTCCCAAGAGTTTATTAATAGAGTGATTAACATTATCATTTTACTAATAATTTCTTTTTTCTGAGGATTTGATCCTGGTCCAGGATGAACGCTGGCGGCGTGGATAAGGCATGCAAGTCGAACGCTGGTAGCTGGACTCTGGTTGCTAGTTGTTGGATAATTCTTATATGGGGAAATTTTTCTAATCTTGAATTGTATAAGAGAGCGAATGCGTCATTCCCAAAGGTGTACAAGTTGGTGCGCCGTTGGGATAAAGATGACCAAAAGGAAATTGGAAGCCAATTAATTAGAGTTGCAGATTCAATACATGCAAATATTGCAGAAGGCTCGGCAAAGTTTAAAAGAAATTTTGCTAGATATATTGGTATTGCAATTGGTTCTTGTGATGAGACAATAAGTCACATCAACGACGCATTCAACGTCGGTTTAATAAGTCAAGAAACGAGAAATGTTCTCATAAGTGAATATGAGATTGTAGGAAAACAACTTACTAAATTAAAACAATTTCTTTCCAGTAACTAGTATCTAGTGTCCAGCTTCCAGAGTGGCGAACGAGTTAGTAACACCTTGGTACATACCCTAAAGTCAGGCATAACTCCGCGAAAGCGGAGCTAATTCTTGATAGTCTCGCAAGAGTAAAGATTTATCGCTTTAGGATTGGCCTAGGCCCGATCAGCTTGTTGGTAAGGTAAAAGCTTACCAAGGCTACGACCGGTAGGAGAGGTGAGAGCCTGACCCCCAACGACGCAACTGAGACACGGTGCGTACACCTACGGGTGGCAGCAGTCGAGAATATTCCACAATGGGCGAAAGCCTGATGGAGCGACGCCGCGTGCAGGAAGAATGCCTTCGGGTTGTAAACTGCTTTTGTAAGGGAAGAAGCTTCGGCTGACTGTACCTTACGAATAAGGGGCTGCAAACTTCGTGCCAGCAGCCGCGGTAATACGAAGACCCCAAGTGTTATCCGGATTTATTGGGCGTAAAGGGCACGTAGGAGGTTTTGCGCGTCTTATCGGAAATCTTAGGGCCCAACCTTAAGGCTTGATGAGATACGGCAAAACTAGAGAATGTCAGAGGTAAGCGGAACGCACGGTGTAGGGGTGAAATCCGTTGATATCGTGCGGAACACCAAAGGCGAAGGCAGCTTACTGGGACATTTCTGACTCTAAGGTGCGAAAGCGTGGGGAGCAAAAAGGATTAGATAAGTCCTGTCTGAAGCGGCAATTTAATTGCCGTGCTCGTAAAGTAATATCAGACAAAGGTGTCCCCTCCGACGGTGACGTCGGAGTGCGAATCTAGCTGTATCGGGGAACTCCGGAACGAAATTTGGCCACTACACCAAGTTTCGGACAATCCCGAGGCAATCTCCTCGTATGAGGAGCGAGTCCGTAGAGACTATACGCTAGACGTCCGTCAGCTGGCGGATGATGAGATAGTCCGATCCCTGTAGTAATACAGGCGACAATGAGAAATCCATTGTCCTCAACATTTTTTTATTTTCAATTGTCATTTTACATTTTGATTTTTGATTTTTGAATTATGTTGCGAAGTAACAAATGACCCTTGTAGTCCACGCCGTAAACGATGCAGACTAGGTGTTTCGAGTATCGACCCTCGGAGTGCCGTAGCTAACGCGTTAAGTCTGCCGCCTGGGAAGTACGAGCGCAAGCTTAAAACTCAAAGGAATAGACGGGGACTCGCACAAGCGGTGGAACATGAGGTTTAATTCGATAACAAGCGAAGAACCTTACCGGGGCTTGAAATTCTAGTGGACAGTTTTCCGAAAGGAAAACCTTCTCTCAAGGACCGCTAGGACAGGTGCTGCACGGTCGTCGTCAGCATGTGACTTGAGTTGCTCCCTTAAATGGGGTAACATGCGCAACCCTTGCTCTATGTTATATGTGTCATAGAGGACTGCCCACCCTTAAGCGCGTTTACTTCGTAAACGCTAAATTCAAAATTCAAAAATCAGATTTCAAAATTAATGAGTGAAAATTTTTATTAAAGATTTTCACGGATTCAAAAAATTTTGACTTTTGCATTTTGAATTTTAATTTAAGCACGAGCGAAGCGAAGTGCGTTTCAGGGTGGGAGGAAGGTGAGGACGACGTCAGATCAGCGTGGCCCTTTGATGTCCCGGGCTACACTCATGTTACAATGGCTATTACAAAGGGTTGCCAAGGAGTAATCCGGAGCTAATCCCAAAAAAATAGTCTAAGTTCGGATTGAGGGCTGCAATTCGCCCTCATGAAGTCGGAATCGCTAGTAATCGCGGATCAGCTACGCCGCGGTGAATACGTTCTCGAGTCCTGTACTCACCGCCCGTCAACTCAAGGGAGCCGGGAATACCTGAAGCTTGCTATTTTGGTGAGTTAGGGTAAATTCGGTGACAAGGAGTAAGTCGTAACAAGGCACGGGTAGCGGAAGCTGTTCGTGGATCAATTAAACTACGACCAAAATTTTTTTTGGTCGTGTGTCGATATATCAATCATTATGGTTGAAGGCTAAATTAACTCTACGAGTTTTTAACCGGACAATCACTTAGTTATTGATTTAAGGCGTTAATCGATGAGCCTTTAAGTCTCGATTCGCTTGCCATTAGCAATTTAATGGTCGCGTAAGAATTGGGACAACTATAAGCGGTTATAATTTTGGTTTCACTTTGGTTGCCGGTTGCGCTCTGGTTGCCGGGTTTTGGTTTCTGGAGGTTGGATAAAAAATCACACGATATGTGTGTTTTTTTTATAATTTATTTCTGATATAATAATAACTATGGCTAAGATATTATTAGTGGAAGATGATGAATTTCTGTCATCGTTATTATATAACAGGTTGAAAAAAGAAGGTTATGAAGTGACACTCGCGCACGATGGGCCAAAAGCTCTTGAATCTTTGCGAAAATCGGTTCCAAATTTAATTCTTTTAGATATTATACTTCCCGGAAAGTCCGGATTTGATATTTTAGAAGAAGCAAGAAGCGACCCTCAATTAAGGAATATAAAAAACGTGCCTGTTATTATAATCTCAAATTTAGGACAAGAATCTGACATAGAAAGAGGCAGGGAATTAGGCGTGGTTGACTATTTTGTTAAAGCGCGCGTGTCAATAGATAGTTTGGTTGAAAAAATAAATGGAGTTGTTGAGAAAGCGAACGATTAACGATAAATAAAAAATAATTAAACATATTCTTTGCGCATTCCCGGCGCATTCTTGGCAATCCGGTTCGGAAGTAGTTATCCACACCGATATTTTGCTGAAATATGAATTGCGGTATAATTAATATAAAACAAACAAAATAACAAAAGGGTCGATAATTTTGATTAATACTAAAGTCTGGTTTTAACTAATGTGAGGTTAGTTAATTGTAGATTTTAGTTATAATAAAAGTAATTCAAAAAAATAAAAAAAGGCTTTCTCCGTTAATGATTATAAAAAGCGGAGTATAGCCGAAAAATAATTTATTAAATAAGTTATGGAAAATCTAAATAGAAAAAATACAGGAATCTCTAAAAAAGGATTTACATTAATTGAACTCTTAATCGTTATTGGAATTTTGGCGATTTTGGCGACAACGGTTGTTTTAGTCTTGAATCCAGCGCAGATATTGGCGGAAGCCCGTGATACGCAAAGGATTTCGGATTTGGGGTCGGTTCAATCCGCTATTGGTTTAATGCTTGCAACAGCTACAAATACCCCTACTTTCATACTGGGCCCTAATTGCACAGTTGCTAATGCGGTAAACTTAGGTCTTAGTGGTAGTTGTGCTACCGTTACATCTAGAGCTGTTGATGGAACTGGTTGGGTAGGTATAGATTTAACAGGAACCGCAGGAGGACCGCCCTTAGCTAATTTACCTGCCGATCCCACCAATAGTATTGTATATTATTATGCTTACAAAGGAGTAGATTCAAATAAAACGTATGAATTAAATGCCAGATTAGAGAGTAAAAAATTAAGAGTTAGTATGGAAAATGACGGAGGCGATAAAAACACTTGCCAAACATATTTGGAAGCAACTTGCTGGTATGAAATCGGCACGGATCCCGGTCTTGACCTTTAGAGAAATTCTATTTTCAAAAACACCCCGCCCTTTTGGTCGAGAAAAAAAATTCTTTTCCAAAAGCTCGGGGCTGTTTTTATTAACTTGACTTTTATATTTCTTTTGTAGGCTTAAAATTAACTTCTCACGGTGAGGAGTTCTTGGTCCTTTAACAACAGAATAAGAGGCAAACCAATGTGGAAAACTTCGCTTCTCTTCGCCCTTTTAGGGCTTATCGCTCCGCAGACATTTAGCCAAAAACCCTGCGACCTTTCTCATGCTTATGTCGCTTTTCCCGAGGCGACCTTTGACGCACGCCCGTGGATTGACGGCGTGATTCCTTATGAATTTGACTCTGCTGTAACCTCACAGAACCGCGCAAGAATGTTCTCCGCCATGCAGAGGTGGGAAGCGCTTTTCTCGGTCAATTTCAAAGAGCGCGGCAAAGAAAATGATTATGTTGTAATTCAAAACGGCAGTGCCAACTATGCTTATGTCGGAAGAAAAGGCGGCAAACAGTTTGTGACCATCTTTGACTGGAGCTTCCAAAGCGTCCTGATTCACGAGCTGGGCCACACCATCGGCTTTTGGCACGAACAGCAAAGACCTGACAGGGACACTTACGTTACAATTCATTGGGACAATATCGTTGGAGGCACAACAGGTATCAACGCCATCAACTTCAAGCTGATGCCTTTTGCCGACGGTCTTGGTAAATACGACTTTGACTCTATTATGCATTACCCGGCTTTTATCAAAGACAAAACAATCGCAAAAGACCCCAACAAACCGGTAATCACGGTTCAATGGCCAAATCAGGCAAAGCAAAGCACAATGGGCAATGCAATAGTGCCAAGCGCCGGAGATATTCTTGGGTGCCAAACTGTTTACGGTTCAATCAGAATCAGGCGTGTAAGCGTTGATTCAGTTGGGACGCAGGCAAACCAAGGCAGTGGTCCATCTAGGATTTCCGCGGACGGCAGGTATGTTGCTTTTTCAAGTGGTGCCACTAATCTTGTGTTTTCAGACTCAAACGGTTTCCCAGATGTTTTTGTCTATGACCTGAAAACCGGAATTATGGAGCGCGTAAGCGTTGATTCTTCAGGGAAACAGGCAAATGGCACAAGTTTTGTATCGGATATTTCCAAAGATGGAAGATACGTGTTGTTTGCAAGTTATGCCTCCAATCTCGTTACTGGCGATACCAACGGTGTCTATGATGTCTTTATTCGCGACAGGCAAACTATGACTACTATTCGCGTGAGCGTGGATTCAAATGGCAACGAAGGCGATAAAGCCAGCTTCTTAGGCGCTATTTCCTCGGACGGCAATTATATCGCTTTTGAAAGCGATGCCACTAATCTTGTATCTAAGGATACTAATGGTGCTAGCGATGTCTTTGTTCGCGACAGGCAGACAAACCAGACAATTCGCGTCAGCGTTTCATCTGGCGGAGCCCAAGCTAACAATTCAAGCACTTATCCTGATATTTCCGCTGACGGCAGAATGGTGGTTTTCTATAGCGGTGCTACCAATCTGGTTAATGGTGATACAAACACCGTCCCTGACATTTTCTTGCATGATACGGTTCGGGGCAGTACAATCCGCGTAAGTGTAAGCTCAAAAGGAGCACAGGCAAACGGTAGTAGCGTTACTCCCAGTATTTCAGGCGACAGCCGCTATATAACTTTTTCTACTCAGGCAACAAATCTTGGACCTTCACGACCGGGTATGTATCAGATATATATCCACGATTTATTGTCATCGACAACAAGTATTATTAGCGCAAATATTCGCGGCGAACCTGCTAACGAGCCTAGCACTTTGGCTAGGATCTCTAATGATGGCCGATATGTGACTTTTCAAAGTTACGCGACAAATTTGACTGGAGCGCCCAATACAAAACCGAGAGGCGTTAACGAGATTTTTATCCATGACCGTCAGAAAAATGATATGGTGCTTATAAGCGTGAATTCGCATGGAGGCGAGTCGAATAATGGTAGTTTATCTCCTGATATTTCAGGAAACGGCAGTTTGGTAACTTTTTATTCCACCGCTAATAACCTTGTGTATTCTGACACAAACGGTTTTCCAGATATTTTTGTCCATGAGATTGAGCCGTGGCGGATGAGCAGTATTCCGGCTTTGGCTAGTCAAATCGGCAAGCCATGCCAAGGAACGCGCGGCCTTCCAATGCTCTATCTGGACAAAACCTGGCCCAGAATAGGGAATACGGCTTTTACGCTCGCGGTTGACAACGCCGAACTGAATACTGTTGCGCTTTTTGGATTCGCGCTAAGCGGCGAAAAGTTAGGGCTTGGTAAGTGCACGCTGGAAATCCCGCTTGCTAATTCATTCTTTTTAACGGTAGTTACGGATAAATTCGGAAAATCGGTTTTACCGTTTCCGATTCCGAATGATTCATGGTATCGTGGATTTCCTCTCTATTTCCAGGGGTTTGTGCTTGACCCCAAAGGAGAATTTTTAGGCATAATGTCATTCACGAACGGCTTGAAAATCCTTTTGGGAGATTGAGATTTGAGACTCATAAGCTGCAGAGCTTTTTCGTTCTGCGGCATTTTTATTTGTTTTGTGATTTATCTAACGACATCGCAAGTCGTAATACATAATTTAACGACATCGCAAGTCGTTATAAAGTCGTTATTTAGTATGTTTATTATTCTAGTAAAAGGCTCCTATCTTGAATATCTGAAATATTTAAATCATTCAACCATTTTTTTATACTTTTTTTGTATTGATTTGAATCTCCAAAAAAATCTGTTAAAAATTCCCTTTGAGTCACTGACGGGAAATTATGCACCCCAGCATAATCCAAGTGGCTAGACCAACGATAAGAATCCAAAAAACTAATTGCTTTTTGATAATTTTTCAACTTACGTTCACGCCACTCCGGCGCCGCTAAATCCAAAGGGTTTAAATGAATATAATAGGGAATGTGAATAAAATGCGCCTCGTTTTTAATAGGAACCGATTTGTATCTTCCTTCAAATAAAGCGCCAACTCTCTCATATTTTTGGTTAAAATATTTAGCATATCCCATGTTAACTTTTTTCATGAATTTAGAGATTCCGTTTTCAATTTTTTGAGAAAGAAGAAGATGATAATGATTGGGCATAAGGGCAAAGGCGTGGACGTTTACTAACAATTTTCTCGGTCGTCTATCAACATTAATTTTACGACTTGCGATGTCGTTAGATTGGCGGAAGCGGTAGAAAGTGGTATTAACCCATTCCTGGTCGTTAAACTCAAAGAGATCGTGAATAAAACGAAAGTAGTCTTGGCGATCAAGGAAAATTTTGCGCTTATCCACCCCTCTATTTAAAGTATGAATGAGTTCCATTAATTTTGATTATACGCAAATATTTACGACATCGCAAGTCGTTAATTAACCTGTTGGTTGTCATAGTTATGCTATAATTAAATATGATGCCGTATCAGCAAATCTTTTTTTACACATCCTTAGCAATTTTTTTAGCTGTTTTTTTAATTCAGATTTTTTGGCGTAAGAATATTTTTAAAATTATTCGTCCTCTTTTTTGGGTAACGGTTTTTGCGACTTTTGGTTATAGCTTTTATATTTCCTTCTTGCAATATCAAGCTTTTCAAAGCGGGCCTTTAAACCTTATTTTAGGCACAAGCAAAGGTTTGTTATGGTTTATCGGGTATGTTCGTTTACATTTCTGGAATCAATTTGTAATTTCATTACTCGGGGCGCTTTTAATCTTTTTGTTCGCAAAGTATATGAACAAAAAAATGGGAGAAAGATTTTTTGAACGCGAGGAAATTTATATTGGCGCTTTAGGCGTTTTTCTCGTCGGTTATCCCGCCTGGATTTTTTATATAGTTTTGGTTTTGCTAGCTTCAGTAATTGCTTCAGCAATATTTTTACGAAAAGGAGAACGTATGCCGCTTTATGCTTTTTGGATACCGGCGGCGATTATAACAATTTTAATAGTTCAATTTTGGGCGATGCATCAATCTTGGTGGAATTCGCTAAGATTCTAAAATTTATAATTTATAAACATTAATCTTCAATAAATTTTTAGTGTTATAATTTAAAAACTAGATTCAGTATATATAATTTATGGGGATGATATAAAATAAATATTTATTTTGTAAAAGATAAGAAGAAAATACTTACAGAGCATTGATTAGTAATAAATTAACACAAATCTAGATTTAAAAATTAATTTTTATGTTGCAGATACCGGATCAAAAATTAAAGAATTTATTACTCTCGGACGGAGTTATTAGCGATGAGCAATTTGAGGAATCTGTCAAAGAAGCGGGAAGAATGGGTATCGGAGTTTCAAATATTCTTTTGGAAAAAAATTTAATAACGACGAATTATTACCAAAACCTTCTTTCAAATTTTTATAAAGTTCCAAAAGCAAACCTTGACGAAAATCAGATAGACGAGAAAGTTATGAAGCTTTTACCGGAAGAAGTGGCTCGTCAAAAACGCGTAATCCTGTTTAAGCGCGAAGAAGATGGGGTAATAGACGCCGCAATGGAGGATCCGAGCGATCTTATGACGATTGAATTTTTAAATGGCAGATTAAGTTCAAAGATTAAGCCTTTTTTGGCTTCCCGTGACGATTTGAATAAAGGATTGGCTCTATACGGGAAGAAGGGGACGGAGGATTTTGAAAAAGTTTTAAAAGAAAGTATTGAAGCGACCTTAAAAAGCAAAATAAGTGAAAAAGACTTAACAGAAGCATCAAAAGAAGTTCCTATTGTATCTTTAACAGACAATCTTTTATCTTACGCAATCGCGCTGCGCGCTTCGGATATTCATTTAGAAGCCCTGGAAAACGAAATTCTTGTCAGATTTAGAATAGATGGAATCTTGCATGAGATTATGCGAATCCAAAAAACAATACTTCCGGCGATTGTGGCAAGGTTTAAGTTTTTATCAGGTTTGAAATTAGATGAACATTACAAACCGCAAGATGGAAGATTCAGGTATAAAATTGGAACCGATGTTTCGGACCTCCGTGTTTCGGTTATCCCGACTTTTTACGGAGAGAAGGTTGAAATGCGGCTCTTATCGGCAACCGAGAGACCTCTTTCTTTTCAAGAATTAGGGCTTTTACCGGAAATGATAAAAACTTTAAAAGAGAACATTAGTAAGACTTACGGGATGGTGCTAGTAACCGGCCCTACCGGCTCCGGCAAGACAACTACTCTTTATTCGGTAATGAACGCAATAAATAAAACAGAAGTGAATATCGTTACCATTGAAGACCCGATTGAATATTATATGAAATATATAAATCAAACTCAGGTTAACACCGCTGCGGGAATTACATTTGCCAATGGTTTAAGGTCGATTTTGAGACAAGACCCGAATATCATAATGGTCGGAGAAATTAGGGATGAAGAAACTGCGGAAATTTCTATTCACGCAGCTTTGACCGGGCATCTGGTTTTGTCAACGCTTCACACTAATGACGCTCCGACAGCTATTCCAAGGTTCGTTGATATGAAAATTGAGTCATTTTTAGTGTCTGCCGTTTTAAATATGATAATGGCGCAGCGATTAGTAAGGCGTATTTGTCTTTCGTGCATTACATCGTATAAATTAGCGGAAAAAGAAAAAGCGGCGATAGCAAAACAAATTCAAGAGTTTAATATCGCAGAAAGTTTTCAGGTTCCCAAGACAATGTTCAAAGGTCGAGGTTGCGTGGCCTGCGGTAATACAGGGTATAAAGGCAGAGTTGGGATATTTGAAATTTTGAGTATTACGGAAAATATCAGGAGATATATCATAAGTCAGGAATTTGATTTAGAAGAGTTAAGAAAACTTGCGCGCAAAGAAGGATATCAAACTATGCTTGAAGATGGGTTTAGGAAAGTGGAAACCGGAATGACGACATTAGAAGAAGTATTAAGAGTTATTAAAGAATAGATTATGAAATTTTATTACAAGGCTTTTCAGCCCGATAACAGAATAATGGAAGGCGAGGTTGATGTTGGATCTCCTGATGAAGTTTTGCATTTTTTAGCCAGAAAAGGATTGCGTCCGATTACGGTAAAGCCAGTGATGTCAGGTTTGGTTGAGAAGAGCAACAAGGGGTTGGGTCAAAGGATTACGATAACAGATAAGATTTTCCTTACAAAATATTTATCTTTAATGCTCAAAGTTGGAACTGACCTTTTCAAAGTTATTGATATTCTAATCGCAGATTTTGACAAGCCTTCAATGAAAGTTTTTTTAAAGGAAGTCAGAAACGACCTTGAGAAAGGAAAACCTTTTTATTCAAGTTTCGAAAGACATCCAAGATATTTTTCAGATGTTTTTGTTAATTTAATAAAAGCAGGAGAAGCTTCAGGAAATTTAGGAAAGGTATTTGATGACTTGAGCGTTTCTCTGGAAAAGGAAAGAGAATTAAAATCAAAAATAAAAGGAGCTCTTATATACCCGATTCTGCTTTTGGGATTAGCCGGCGCAATTTTAACTTTTCTGGTTACATTTGCATTGCCAAAAATCGCTTCTGTTTTTGACGGCGGAGGCATTGAGCCGCCGTTATTTTCAAAAATTGTTTTTGGAGTGGGGCTTTTTCTAGAACAGTATATTTTAATATTTTTAACTTTAGGCGTTGTAATTCTAATAATTTTTGGATTTTTCTTGTTTAGAACCAATCCGGGAAGGCGGTTGCTCATAAAGATTTTAAACGCTATCCCTTTTGTAAAGCCCGTAACGAGCAAATTGGCTTTGCAAAGATTCACCGGAACGCTCTCATCGCTTTTGAAATCAGGAATGTCCATTATTGATTCTTTGGAAATTACGGCAAGCGCTGTAGGCAACGGAGAAATAGCGGAAAGCTTGCGCAGAATTGCAAGGCAGGGGATTGCCAAAGGTCTAACAATAGGCGGCGCGTT
>Ga0210057_1004524_pt1 | contig 18423 bp, 18 predicted proteins | sample CryGeyCG2114_010_2_FD_183968 | JGI IMG/M metagenome (GOLD analysis project Ga0210057, IMG submission 183968) | Groundwater microbial communities from aquifer - Crystal Geyser CG10_big_fil_rev_8/21/14_0.10 (SPAdes) (version 2) | ecosystem: Environmental > Aquatic > Deep subsurface > Groundwater ...
GTTGAGGCGTGTGGTGTTGACTATGAAACATTTTATAAACTCTTAACAAGCGAGCTTCCTGAATCAAAAATTATTTTTGATAAAAACTTCGGCTTAGACAAGCTTGACTATCTTGTTTATGATGCCTTGCAAACCGGTTTTGGCTCTGTTATTGATACGTATATCATAAAAAGGCATCTTGCTTTTCGCGATGGAAAAATAATGGCGCATATTTCTATTCTGGAGTCTGTAAAAGAATTGCAAAGAAAATACCTTTGGGCATATCTATATCTATATTGCTCAGAGCAATCAATGCTTTACCAACGTATGACGCAAAAAATGATAAGCTTTGATTGCAAGCACGATCCGCAGTTTCTTCCAGAAATACGAATGGTAAAAGACCACGAACTACTTGGAAAGCTTGCTTTCAGTTGGTCGCGCGGGACGCAGAATATCTATGCCTCTCTAATGACAGGCGATACCCCTGAACCGGCAATAGAATTTTTATATAACAAAAATCCGCGACTTTTCCATTCCCCCAAAAGCGTTGTCCAAACAAATCTCCCACTAATGCCTTTTGAGACTTTGAACATATGGAAAGATATGGATACGATTTTTGGACTTGAACAAAAGATTGCCCAAATGGCAGAATTGTTTCCGTGGCAAGTTTTTATTGCCTGCCAGGATCAACCACAAAAGCGCTTCACACCGGAAGATGCGTTTCTGTTCAATAACGCTGGAGATACTTTTAGATTATCAAAACTGGCAAACGGCCATATTGCAGAAATGATAAGTATGGCGGAAGAATCATACTTTATGAATATTCATGTTCTAAAAAATAACGATGATGATGTAAAAAAAATACAATCCCTAACAACGAAAATAAGGGATTATCTGAAAGATGCAATAATGAAAATTTATTGCAAAAAAATGGAGGAAAAGAAAAACGAATTATAAGCCGGCAAAATGCTGGCTTTTTTAATATAAAAATGATAATATTTAAAAATATGAAACACTTATCAAAACAAGACCCGCAGATTGCGGAAGCAATAAATAATGAAGTCCGACGCCAGCAAAACGGACTGGAGATGATTGCTTCAGAAAATATCGTAAGCGAAGCAGTGCTTGAAGCAATGGGCACTCCCCTTACTAATAAATATTCCGAAGGATATCCTGGAAAACGCTATTATGGCGGAAACGAATTTATTGATATTATAGAAAACCTTGCGCGCCAAAGAGCTTGCCAGCTCTTTGGCGCAGAACACGCCAATGTCCAACCTCATGCCGGCTCCCCTGCCAATATGGCGGCTTATTTTGCATTGATGGAGCCTGGAGATAAGCTAATGGCAATGTCTTTGGCGCATGGCGGGCATCTAACGCATGGCTCACCGATAAATTTTTCCGGAAAACTTTATAAAATTATTCCCTACGGCGTAAACGAAGATAATCATATGCTTGATATGGACGCGGTGCGTGAAATAGCGCTTCGCGAAAAACCTCGCGTCATCTTAGCCGGCGCAACCGCCTATCCACGATTAATTGACTTTGAAGCGTTCCGTAAAATCGCGGAAGAAGTTGGCGCATATTTTATGGTAGATATGGCGCATATTGCCGGACTTGTTGCCACAAAAGTTCATCCGGATCCGATTCCGTTTGCTGATGTCATCACAACAACAACACACAAAACCTTGCGCGGACCAAGAGGGGCTATGATACTTTGCAAAAAAGAAGACCGTTTGCGTCCGGATGACAAAAAAAATATGGCGCAAAAAATTGACAGCGCAGTTTTTCCCGGACTACAAGGTGGGCCATTGGAACATATTATTACCGCAAAAGCAGTTGCCTTTGGCGAGGCATTGCGTCCGGAATTTGCCGAATATGGCAGGCAAATAGTGGCAAATGCTAAACAACTGGCAAAAACATTTAGAGAAGAAGGGGTTGAAATGGTCTCGGGCGGAACTGATAATCATTTAATATTATTGGATTTAACAAATCTGGGGCTTAGCGGAAAAGAAGCGGAAAATGCGCTGGACTCCGCACTAATTTATACAAACAGGAATACTGTGCCAAATGAAACTCGTTCGCCTTTTGACCCGTCCGGGCTCCGCATTGGTACACCAGCTTTAACCACACGCGGATTACTTGAAGAAGATATGGCAATAGTCGGCAGAATAATGGCAAATGTATTGAAAAATCCAAAAGACGATAGCGTATTAAAAAATGCCCGAAACACTATAAAAGAACTATCCGAAAAATATCCGATATATCCGGAATGGAATGTTTAGCGATTAATATTTAGCTTTTAATTTCCGGCTTATATCAATAAGCCGGATTTTTTATTGACAAAAAAATAAAAATTTTTTAATGTTGACTATAAGGAGAGGAAAAATGATAAACCGCAGAGAGGAATCAAACGCGTTAAAGAAAGCAACAAAGCTCATTCAACAGCATATTTTTGAAGCATTGAGCGCTTCTCAGATTCTTGAAGTTAGGTTCAGATTTTATTTCAGGGACAACAAGGGAAAGTTAAAAATCTTAGCCGCGCGAATAGTCAGCTGGCAATTTCAAAATGGCAGATTATATCTGGACACAAGTTCGCCCTCAATAGAATATTTACTTATAAGTAAAAAAGGTGTGAGTATGGTGGGGAGCTCGGGCGGTAGCTTTGAAGGCAGAATGGAGGTTTACTAATTTTATTCGGCTCTCGCAAGAGCCGAATTTTTATATAAAAAAAACGCCGACCAATATGGAAAGGAAGGCGCTCGGAAGCTAAAGGAAACGGCAGACAGTGGCTCAGTAGCACACGACGTTCGTTCTCCTCGCTTCTAAAGAACCTCTCCCGACTAAATTAAGGCAGAAGAAGATTACTTGTGGCGGGTTGCGTTCCCGGCGAACCGATCAGTAATACTGCATGCAGTATTACGTGCAACCCATAAAATAAACTTGAATATATATTAGCATATTTTAATCTTTTTGTCAAGCCCTGAAACATACTTACATAATATACGACGTGTAACGTTCTATGATATAGCTAAATTTAGCAAAATATACAAAATCTTTTCTTGTCTTTTAAACCATTTTATATTATCATTTATACATAACATTTAACACATAATACATGCATTTAATAGACGGCAAGAAAATTGCAGAAAGAATTGAAGAAGAAATAAAAAGCTCCGGAAAAACCGGGGGGTTAGCTGTTGTTTTGGTAGGAAATAATCCAGAAAGCCATCTTTACGTAAAACTAAAAGAAGCGGCTGCAAAACGCGTTGGAATATATTTCGAAAAATATCTTTTTGAAGAAACTGCGTCTGAACAAAAAATTATAAAAAAAATAAATGACCTAAACACGCAAAAAAATATAACGGGAATAATCATCCAACTTCCTTTGCCGGAGAAATTGGACACAAACAAAATTATTCATGCGATTAACCCCCTAAAAGACGTTGATGGATATCATCCGGAAAATCTAATTGCTTTCCAAAAAAATAAGTTTGATTTTTTTCCACCGGTTCTTTGCGCAGTATTGCAAATTTTTAAAGAACTAAACGTAGACATAAAAACAAAAACCATCACACTCCTCACCAAGAGCGAGATTTTTCCTATCCCCTATATCGCCTATTTCAAAAATCGGGCAAAAGAATTTCATTTTTGCAGTGAAAACGCAACAGACATTTGTCTTCTTTCCGGCGATATCGTTATAACTGCAATCGGAAAAAAACATTACCTAAAATCCGAAATGATAAAAAAAGATGCTATTGTGATTGATATTGGCGCAATTAAAAAAGGAAAAAATGTATATGGCGATGCGGATTCAAAATCGCTTGCGCAAAAAGCTTCGTATCTTACGCCAACTCCCGGCGGAGTAGGCCCGATAACAGTCGCCTGTCTTTTGAAAAATGTCGCAAAATAATATTCCGGAAAAATAATACTTTATTCTCTTTAATAATCTCTGCTAATTTAGCGGGGATTTCTTTTTTAAAAAAATTTTATAAAAAAATCCTGGCATATACACAGGATAATTAATTTATTAAGCCACCAGCTCCGCCGAAGCCCTCTTCTTTTTCGCCATCATCTTCGTCCTCTTCATCTATATACTTATCTATTGACCGACCTATCTGAAAAATTACAAGAAGAGCAATTCTTTTTTCTTTTGCGGTTTTATATTTTTTAAAAAAATTATAAAAAGTTTCCGCATCAGAACTCAACGAAGAATCCTCTGTATTCAGATTTGCGATTAAGTCATCAATGTCGTCATTATACTTTTTTACAAATTCTAAATAATCTTCATCTGTTAGTACAGCCTTTGCTTGTGACATAACTTTCCTCCTTTAAAGAGTAGAAAGAACTTCGTAAACTATTCCTAATATAAATACTATCACCATTACTGCCAAAACTACAAACGGCACGCGCATCTTATACTCTGGCTCACGTTTTCCTTTTTTCTGCGCTAATCGATAAATCCAAATAATGAGTATTCCCTCAAGTCCACTAAAAACCGCGCCGGTAAAACCGATTACTTGTATAAAATTTCTTGTACCAAATAAAAAAATTAAAAGCGGAACAAAACAAGCTAAAAGCCAAGAAACATATTTATTAATTTTCATGTCATACCAAAATTGTTCGCGCAGATAAAGTGCCATTGCCAAAAAGCTTGTTGCTACGGCAAAAAGCCCGAATACTGCTCCCAAATATACTATCCAATCACCAAGATACGCTCGCATACCTTCTATTGCATCCTGTACTGTGTTCGCTCCTGTAATACCAACAACAACTAAAGAAAAAATAAGCGTCAAAAATAACGGAATTAAAGTTCCGATGATAATAGCGCTTTTCAGTTTTTTCTTTTCTTTTGGCATTATCTCAACCATTCCGGGGATAGCTGCTGCCCCTCCCAAAGAAAACAAAATCACACCATACGGCAAAAATGCTTGATTTAAATCAAAAGTAAGGAGATTTGAAATATTTATTTTTGGAATTCCGAATCCGATAATTACTCCCATAACTGCCAAAAGCAAAAAGCTCATAAAAAGTTCGGAAAAAGCAACCAAACGCACACCAACAAGAACGAAAAACGCCATAAAACTAAAAAATAGCATTTGATATATAAAAAGGCCTTCGCCAAAAAAAGGTAAAAGAACAATTTCTAAAAACTTTCCACCTAAAATGATATACGCAATAAGCGCTCCATAAAAACTAAAAGTAGTTACCAAAAGAGCAAAATACTCCCAATTTTTATTTCCAAAACGACCAGCTAAACCAGCGAGATGATGCTTGCCTTGAACTCGTAAAAGCATTTCGCCAAAAAGTAGATGATTTAAGGTAAGCAATATTCCTAAAAGTGCAAAATAAAAAAGCCCGACTATAACGCCTGATTTTGCCAAAACATATGGCACACCGAAAATACCAACTCCGACAATTGTGCCAACCATCATCGCTATCCCGCGATAATAATTTTTTGTTCCTGTTTTCATATATCAATATTATAACATAATAATTTATTTTTACGTCAGCAAAAATTTCATAATTGATAATTGAAAATTTTTATTCCCTCTTGCCACCAACCCCTTCTTATGTGTAAACTATTAATAGTATGGATAACACAAATTTGGATTCTCTCCGTTTACCCCCACAAAATATAGAAGCCGAACAATCATTATTGGGCGCTCTTTTGATTGATAAAGAAGCGATTATTAGAGTAGCTGACACAGTAAGACCTCTGGACTTCTATAAAAATACTCACGCCCTCATCTTTGAAGCAATGCAAGAGCTTTTCGCAAAACAGGAACCTATTGATATTCTCAGCTTAACTAGCCGTTTAGAAGATAAGAAACAAATTGAATCGGTTGGCGGAAGAGCATATCTTATGCAATTATCAAACGCAGTGCCAACATCTTCTCATATTGTTCACTATGCAAAGATTGTCAGTAATAAAGCAATTTTACGCCGGCTTCTAACAGCGGCTAGTGGAATCTCGGAGCTTGTATATAAAGAAGACGAGGATCTTGATGTAGTCTTGGATAAGGCTGAAAAAGAGTTATTCCAAGTTTCCCAAAATTATTCAAAACAGGCATTCGTTCCAATAAAAAACGTTTTAGAATCAGCGTTTGACCGAATTGACGAGCTTCACCGCGAAAAAGGAAAGCTTCGTGGAATACCAACGGGTTTTCCTTCATTGGATAACTACTTATCAGGTTTGCAAAAATCCGACCTTGTTATTTTGGCGGCTCGCCCGTCTGTTGGAAAAACTTCTTTTGCTCTTGATATTGCCCGACTTGCAGCTAAATCAGGAAAGTCTGTTGGTCTTTTTAGTTTGGAGATGTCAAAAGAACAACTTGTTGACCGCTTGATTTGTACAGAAGCAAACATTGATTTATGGAAAATGCGAACCGGAAAACTGACCGATAGCTCTGACGATTTTACAAGAATTGGAAACGCTCTCGGCACTTTATCGGAAATCCCTTTATACATTGACGATAGCGCCACCTCTAATATAATGGATATTCGCACAAAAGCCCGCCGGCTCCAAATGGAACGCGGACTTGATATGATTGTCATTGATTATCTCCAGCTTTTGGAATCACGAAGCAGTTATCGTTCAAGTGATAATCGCGTACAAGAAGTCGCGGAAATAACCCGCGGATTAAAAGCAGTCGCCAGAGAACTGGATATTCCGGTTTTAGCTCTCTCACAGCTGTCTCGCGCAGTTGAAAATTCTAAACCGGCAATTCCAAAATTAGCTCACCTTCGTGAGAGTGGAAGTATTGAACAAGATGCTGATGTTGTTATGTTTATTTATAGAAAAGCAGCAGACAGAAACTATCGGCCGGAAGATCTTGATCCACAAGAAAGAAGTATTGCCGAAATTCATATCGCAAAACATAGAAATGGTCCGACCGGAGAAGTAAAACTATTCTTTGACGAACAAAGAGTTTGCTTTAGAAGTTTGGAACAAAAACGCGAAGCACCGACTCCCCTGCCTGCGAAAGAAAAACCACAAATAGAGGCGCCGAAGCAAGAAACAGAAGAAGACGCTCCGCCATTTTAAATATGTATTCTTAATACACGATACTTGCAGTTTTTATATGTATCATCATCTCCCCAAAGAAATAACTGATTTAGTTGGACAATTCTCCCGATTCCCAGGGATTGGAGAGAAAACCGCCTTGCGGTTTGTTTTATTTTTACTCGGAAAGGACGAAAATTATATAAATGAGCTCGCGGGACAAATTGAAAATATAAAAAATCTTTCGCTTTGCCAAAAATGCCACAATATAACCACAAATGGAAACTTTTGTAAATATTGCGCCGATCCAGCTCGTGATAAAAAAACAGTCTGCGTTATTTCCAACCTTCCAGAATTAATGGCGATAGAAGCAACAAGCGATTTCTTGGGTCTTTACCATATCTTAGGTGGAAAAATTGATCCTTTACGCGGAACCGGACCAGAACATTTACGAATTAATACGCTTCTTGCAAGAGTAAAAAATGATAATATCCGCGAAATAATATTAGCAATGAATTCTGATATCCCGGGCGAAAATACAATTCTATATTTAACGAGAATATTAAAACCATTGAATATAAAAATAAGTCGACTTGCCCGCGGACTCCCAATGGGAAGCGAACTTGAATATGCCGACCCAATAACTCTTTCGTCAGCCCTGGAAGGAAGACAGGAACTATAAAAAAATCAGCGGATTAAGCGCTGATTTTTTCTATTTGTATTTCTGTAAACAGTTGTTTGTGTCCGGTTTCCTTTTTATATCTGGTTTTTGGTTTGTATTTGACTACGCGAATTTTTTTTCTTTTGCCCTGTTTTAAAACTTTTACTTCTACTTTGGCGCCCTCTACAAGAGGAGACCCCATTTTTTCATTAACCATAAGCACATCTTCCAAGATAATTTTATCGTCGGCTTTTCCTTCTAACTTTTCTACTTTGATTTTATCGCCTTCTTTTACCAGGTATTGTTTACCACCGGTTTTTATAATAGCTAACATAATAATTTAAGTTAATTCTCAATTAATTCAAATCTTAACAGATAAAGCATAATTTGTCAAGCAAATAAAGAATAAGGACGTGAGTACCCTTAATTCTTAATTTATAATTTCATTTTTACCTTATCCCCAACCTTAAACCCATATTTTTCTGAAAGTCCTGCATTTATTTCCAACACATAATTTGCTGGGGCGCTTGGGCTATAAGTTTCGTAGTTTTGGGTTAATGGAATTGGAGCATTTTGCTTTATATCAATGACTTCTCCATTGTCTATCCAAATTATATCAATCGGAAATTTCATGCCCCTCATCCAAAATCCGTGTTTTTCCGACGAAGGGAAAACAAAAAGCAATCCCTTATTCTCTGCCAATGATTCTCTACCGGAAAGACCCTTCGCAAGCTCCCATTCATTTTTTAATATTTCTATTTTAAAAACTTTACTTTTTATTTCAATCTCACCTCTTTTTGTAACAAAATTAACTATTCTGAGCCCTATAGCTGATATAATTATGATTAAGAAAATGTATAAAAACAATTTAGCTTTGCCTTGCATAAAATCCATAATTATGTTTAAATTATAACAAGTTCTTTGATAGGGAGAAAAAAGATGGAAAGTCGCGCTATGGAACAAACGTTCAAATCCGAAAAACAAAAAATGACAGAAGAAATGAAATATTGGCGTAATACCAAATGGCTTGTAGTCGCAATTTCTATAGCAGCGGCTATCGTATCTATTTACCTTTTGGAAGCGAGCTTTATTTGGGCTATTCTTTCTGCCATATCTTCCATAGCGTGTTTAGCGGGTTTTATATCTATCGTTAGAATAAATAAGACGCTAGAAAAAAGATTGCTTTGGCTCCAACAGCTGGAAGAAAACGAACAGGTGCCGGCAGGTCTTAAAGCTCTTTATGATCAGTTAATATCTCAAAAAGCCATAGCATCTCATCATGCGATAGAATACAAATCCCTACAGCATCACATCCGAATTACCGAATCCATGTTCTATAGAAATATGGACGATCTTTAAAAGCGCGTACGCGCTTTTTTTTAATTTTTTAATACCTCGTCTATTGCTTTGTTCACCAGCGCGTCGGCTTCTGTATTTCTTTCTCTTCTTATGTGAGCTACAGAAAACTTTTTAAATCCCATTCGCAAATTATGCAATTTCAAAAATAATGGCGCAAGTCCTGGATGCTTTACTTTATATTCACCTTTTACCTGTTTTACAATAAGCTCACTATCCATAAAAATATTAACTTCTTCAGCTCCCATTTCTTTCGCAGTTTCCAATGCAGAAATTAGCGCGCGATATTCTGCTTGATTATTTGTTGTTTCGCCAATATACTTTCCGTATTCTTTTATTGTTCTTCCGTTTTCTTTAATCACAACACCGATTCCGGCTGGTCCGGGATTTCCTCTTGCTCCCCCATCTGTAAAAATTGTTAATTTCATATTTTTTTCATATCTATAATTTTTAACTGCAAATCTTCTCTACCATTCCATTCGTTTATCCCTATTTCATATACTATATCATATTTTTCTCCAATTTTTGGCAAAGCCTCACAAAACTGACCAAAACAAAAACCAATCATTTTGTATTTTGCTATACCTTGCCCTTTTACCATAAGACGCAAATGCTTTTCTCCATTTCCAATAGTGTCCGCCCCACAAACCTCTATCCCCCGTGAACAAAAAATTGGACGCGGATTTTTATGACCAAAAGGTTCAAATCTTTTTATCTCTTTTGCCAAATCAAGATTTAAATCATCAATATCTACCTCATCTACATTTAAAATGCTTATCAGCTCTTTATCCTGTAAATCATCTTTCGCCAATTCTTCCATTTTTTCCTTAAACTCCGGCAAAACCGATTTATTTTTCAAAGTTAGTCCGGCAGCGGCCGGATGTCCGCCAAACTTTAGGAACAAATCGCCAATTTTTTGAAGCGCTTTTATTACATTAAAATGTTCTATCCCACGAACCGAACCTTTTACCATTCCTTGAATTTCTGTCAAAAGGATAACCGGACGATTAAACTCTTGAGAAATTTTTCCTGCCGCAAGACCCAAAAGACCGAGATGCCAACCCTCTTTAAAAGATACGAGGCAATAATGTTTTTCCTGTCCCTCTTCCACAATCTGAAATTTTGCTTCTTTTACAATAATATCAGTCAAACGTTGACGTTCGTTATTTGTCGCATTCAAGCTTTCCGCCATTTTTATTGCTTCTTTTTCGTCTTCAGAAAGTAAAAGATTTACTGCGGCATTAGCATGGTCTAAGCGTCCGGCAGCATTTATTCTTGGCGCAATACGAAAACCGATTGAATATGTGTCCAAAGACCCAAAATTATTTCCAGCCACCTCTATTAGCTTCCTAAGCCCCAAACGTTTTGTCTGATTTAAAACTTTCAATCCATAATAAACCAAAACACGATTTTCATCTATTAATGGCATCATATCTCCAACTGTAGAAATCGCCACCAAATCCAGCAACCATTTTTCTATTGCTTCTTTGGAATCGGTTGATGTTAATTTTTCTTCGCTTTTCAACAGTCCTTGTGCCAGCTTAAACGCCACACCACCGCCTGATAATAATTTAAAGGGATAGTTGCCAACTTCCGGATGAATAATGGCGTATGCCTCTGGCAGAGCCTCTGGCAAAGTGTGATGATCTGTAATAATCACGTCGATTCTTTTTTCTTTGGCATATAAAGTTTCTTCGGCATTACTTATCCCGCAATCACAAGTAATAATAAGCTTTCCGTTTTGCTTTTCAATATAATCAATTGCTCCATTATTTAAACCATAACCTTCTGTCTCCCGATGCGGAATATAAATTTCTGTAATTATTCCAAAAGCTTTACAAACAGTATCCAAAATAATCGCGCCAGGAACTCCGTCCGCATCATAATCTCCGTAAATAAATATTTTCTCAGACTTTTCTTTTGCTTGAAGTATGCGTTCTATGGCAACTTTCATTTGTGGAAAAAGAAAAGGGTCGTTCAATTGTGTATAATCCGGATTTAAAAAAGCCTCGGCATGTTCCGGACCTTTTATATTTAAATTCCAAAGTAATTGCAAAATTATCGGACTATATCCCCAGTCCTTTCCAAAGCCCTCCTCATATTTTTCCAAAGCTATCCAATTTGATTTCATAATTAAAACCCCGGGGCTATTGTCCACAAAATCATAGACGTAATTACAACAATTGCAATTATGAGCCAGACTAATTTTTCTAATTTTTTCTTTTTTCCTCTATTCATATATATGTATTTTAACAAACCAATTAAAAAAGACCAAATTACTTGGTCTTTACTTGCCTTTGCATTTTCCGCAATGGACAACCTTTCCTCCATTTAAATCCATTATTTCATTCAAATCCAAGAAAAAGCCCATTCTTTTCTCGCCGTCTTCCGCTTTTTGCAAAGCATCCATCAAACCGACGCAATCCATTTGAAAATTAAAATCAACTTGGTTTTCTACATTAAATAATTGAAACAAAAGATTTTTTAGGGCGCGAGATTCCAAATCAACACCAAATTTTATTAGAGAAAATTTTCCCGAACAGTTTCTGGTTCCACCAATAAATACCCTTACTCCATACTTTTTCATTATCTTTATTACACTCGCTTGCAAAAGGCTTACAAATTCTTGGGCGCACTTTCCTTCACATTTATGCTCTTTTTCTTCAAGCTGTTTTTTGAGCGCTTCATTCTCTTCAATAAGTTTTTCCTTTTCTGCGCTTAGCTGACGAATTTTCTCGCTATATCTTTGTGAGTCTTCTTCCAATTCATGGATATAGTCAAGCCCTGCATCCAGAGCATCGTACGCTTCTTTCATTCCAGCCTGCGCATTTTCCACATCATCCAAAAGGGTTTTTTGCCCACGCGCTTTTGCATATTCAAGCCATAATCTCCCAAAATATGCCAGAGTATCGGGTTTAATGTTGGGCCAATCTTCCGGGAAAATATCTTTTCCGCTTGGAAAAGGATACGTCTTTTCACCATTCTCTTCTTTATAATAAAAGTCTGTAAGAGCTGATTCAATCTCTGCTAAAAGAAAATCGCTCGTATCAGCATAATCACTAAAGATAAAACGCAATACGTCGCGTATCTCTGATGGAAAACGAAATCTCTGTTCAAAATCAGTCAAAATATATCCATTCAAATCAAGACGCTCTTCGCCATAGAGCTGTCCCACTTCTTTTGAGAGACTATAAAATGGCTCAACACCCAAAAGTTTGGCAACTTCCTGCAAATAAATCATTCCCGCTTCGCACTGACCGAGATAGTCCTTTACTTCCGCTTTACGAAAAATATCCATAACTGCTTCTTTTGTGCCGATGTCTTTCCAATAATCGCCATATCTTTCTTGCCATTCCTTGACTACCCTTTGACGAACAACTTTTTTCACAGAACATTTATTCGGATTACTTCTTCGCGAAACATATGTCCTGCCGTCTTTTTCCAAAAGATAATAATCAAAATCGCATTCGCAAAAAAGAAGCGGTCCGCCAAGCTCAGCTTGCTTTTTATTTCGGAAGTCAATCAACATAACTTCATGCTCATCTTCTATCCAACTGCGTTTCACGGTATATTTCAAGCCATCAAAATATTTCTCTAATTTTTCTCTGTCTATCATCGCCCTCTCCTTATCAAAGTGCTATCTAAAATTTAGCATAAAATAACAAAACGCGCAAAGAGAAGAAATAATAAAAACGCTTTCTCCCCTCTTGTACTCAAGGGAGGAGTTAGAGGGGGGATATCTTTTTTATTTTTAAATAATCCCCCACCTAGCCTCCCCCTTGGAGTACCAAGAGGGAGGAAAAAGCCTATCTACCGGCAAACAGACGCACACGCCGTCTTTAGCCGACGTTTTTTTCTATTATAAAAACAGCTCAATTAATTGAGCCGTTTAATCCTTTTTAAGTATCGCGGTAAATGCTTCCGGCGGAATATCTACTCTTCCCACTCCCATTTCTTTCATTTTACGTTTTCCTTTTTTCTGTTTTTCCAAAAGTTTGCGTTTACGCGTCACATCTCCGCCATAAAGTTTAGCAGTTACGTCTTTTTTCATCGGAGGAATCCGGTTTGAGGCGATTATTTTTCCTCCGCCTTTCATTTCAATGCGATAATTGAGAATTGCCTGTATTTTTACTTCAAACATTTGGCGAGGCAATACATCCTTCAATTTGTCCACGACTCGGCGCGCATCAACATAAGCCGTATCACGATAAACAATTGTGGAAAGCGCTTCAACCGGCGACTCGGCGACCAAAATATCCAAGCGATCAATTTCTGCTTCTCTTTGTCCGGCAAGCTCGTAATTTAACGAAGCATAACCCGAACTGGTGCTTTTCAGTTTATCATAAAAATCGGTAACAACCGAGGCTAACGGCATTTCGTAATGCAAAATTACCCGCCCGCCCAAATTTTCGTCGCCAATATATTCGGTATTTTTATATTCTCCTTGTCGCGTAGCAACAAGTTGCATAATATTTCCCATAAATTCTTTTGGCGTTACAATGTCGGCCTTGACCCATGGCTCCAATACTTCTGCGCGTTGTGAAGGATCAGGGAGTTCCTGCGGACTTTTTATTATTATTTTTTCGCCATTTGTTTTATGGACTTCGTATGCGACGGAAGGCGCGGTTACCATCAGGTCTATATCAAATTCGCGCTTTATTCTTTCTGTAATAATTTCTAAATGAAGAAGTCCTAAAAAACCGACGCGAAAACCAACGCCAAGCGCTTCACTCCGTTCCGGCTCAAAGTCCAGCGAAGCATCGCTTAATTTTAATTTGTCCATTGCTTCACGGAGTTCTGCATAGTTGCTTCCATCTTTTGGAAAAATACCAGCATACACCATTGGCCGTACATTTTTATAGCCAGGCAGAGCTTTGGCATCTGTATTATTTTCAGCTATTGTGTCTCCTACTCGTAATTTGCTTATATTTTTTACACCTGTTACGACATATCCAATTTCTCCTGTTTCCAAATTGTTGCTTTTTTGCATTTTGGGTTTGAAATATCCTGTTTCCAAAACTTCCGATATTCTCCCCGTACCAAGCATCTTAACTTTCATCCCCGGAACTAACCTGCCATCAACAACTCGGATATAAGCAACCACTCCCCGATATTCATCGTAATTTGAATCAAAGATTAAAGCGCGAAGTGGTTTTTTGTCTTCTATTTTTGGCGCAGGCACACGATCTATAACAACCTGTAGAAGCTCCAGAACTCCTTGTCCTGTCTTTCCGGAAACTTCAATTATTTCTTCTTTTTTACATCCAGTAATGCGAACAATCTCTTCTTTTGTTTTTTCTATTTCCGCGCCGGCTAAATCAATTTTATTGATAACAGGAATTATAGTTAATCCCTGGTCAAGTGCTAAATAAAGATTGGCAATTGTTTGCGCCTGCACGCCTTGCGTGGCATCAACAAGCAAAACCGCTCCTTCACAAGCCGCCAAAGAACGAGAAACCTCGTATGTAAAATCAACATGCCCCGGAGTGTCTATTAAATTTAAAATATATGGCGTACCACCAAGGGTATAGTCCATACGAACAGGCTGGAGCTTGATTGTTATGCCTCTTTCTCGCTCCAAATCCATAGTATCCAAAAGCTGTGCCTTCATGTCGCGCTTATTAACGGTTCCAGTAAACTCCAAAAGCCGGTCCGACAAAGTGGATTTTCCATGGTCAATGTGCGCGATAATACAAAAGTTGCGGACGTTATTCATAATGGACTTTTTATATTTTTTAAACTCGGATTTGTTATGTGCGTATAAATTTGCGTTGTACGAATATTGGCATGTCCCAAAAGTTCCTGCACATATCGCACATCTGTGCCATTTTCAAGCAAATGCGTAGCAAAGCTATGGCGCAAAGAGTGAAAGGTAGCGTCTTTTTTTATTCCCGTCTTTTTTAGCGCGTTTTCAAAAATTTTTTGTGCCGTCCTTGTCGTTAATTTTCCTCCGCGTTCGCTTTCAAAAAGAAAACTATCAGCGCTCCTATTGCTTATCAGTATCAATAACTCTGTTTTTAAACTCTCGGGAAGCACCGTTATCCTATCCTTTTTTCCCTTTGCTTCTTTAATGTGAATTATATTTTCGTCCGGCAAAACATCTTTTATTTTCAAATCAATGGCTTCGCTAACCCGTAGCCCGGCTCCATAAGACAGAGCGATTAATAGTTTATGTTTTTTATTGCCGATATTATCTATAATATCACCTATTTCTTGCCGAGATAACACAATCGGCAATTTTTTGCTTTTTTTAGAAAATTTTATGTTAATTTTTATGTATGACCCTATGATTTCCTTGTAAAAAAACTTAATGGCGTTCAAATAAAGATTTATCGTTTGAGGGGAATAATTTTTACTTTTGATGTGAAGCAGAAATTCTTTGATTTTTTCTTCATTTGCTTCTTCTATACCATTTTTGATAAAATTAGAATAGTGCTTTAAACAAAGCAAGTATGCTTTAATTGTTTTTTGGCTATAATTTCGCAAATATAATTCTCGCTTTGTTTTATCCAAATAATTTTGATACTCTTGCATATACAATAATTCTAAAATATATCGCAAAAAGTGTCAAATAATGCGTTTATGCGAAAACACTTCGCATAAACACTAGTTGTAGCGAAATCGCTTCGCTTCTTTCGCTACAATGGGCGGCGGTTCCCGCCAGTTGGCTGTCGCTTCGCGACATCGCACAACTGACGGCTATCCTAAATGTCTGACCAAAAAATTTATTTTTGTCCAGCCACTTCGGATAGCCGCCGCCCATTATGTGAAATTTTTTGGACGGAAATTTTCGAATGTTTTTTAAATACATACTAACCTAATCACAATATGTTAATTCAATTTTTACAAAAAAATAAGTTTTTCAGGAAAATTATTTACAAAGCTGGAGATATAAGAGCCAGAGATATGGTCAAGAAAATCCAATCTTTTCTGGACAAAAAGGATCTGATACTAGACATTGGTTCTGGCACTTGCAATGTTTGTGAAATTTTATCCAATAAAGGATATAAAATTACCCCGTTGGATGTTCAAAATTTGAGCTTTGTAAATAACATGAAGCCAGTTATCTATGATGGAAACAAGATTCCATTTAATGATAATAGGTTTGATAAATCTTTGATATTGACTGTTTTGCACCATACTCCTGAACCCGAAAAAATTTTATATGAAGCAAAACGTGTTTCGAAAAAGATCATTATCATAGAGGATATTTACGTTAACTGGCTTCATAAATATGTAACTTATTTTTTTGATAGCTTACTTAATTTGGAATTTGCAGGACACCCACATACCAATAAAGACGACAAGCAATGGAAAAAAACATTCGAAAAATTGGGTTTAAAACTTATTGATGTAAAATATAACTATTCACTCTTGGTTTTCAAGCATGCTACATATTATCTTGAAAAATAAATTTCCGTCCAAAAAACTCTGCGGATTTCTTTCAGAAATCCTTGCCCCGCTGCGCTCTCGCTTCACTTCGTTACGCTCGGGACACATAACAAGGGATATACGGTTCGGGGCTCAGCTCGCCCCTCACCCAAATTTTTCTTACGCTCCGCTTCAGAAAAACTTCGTATATCCCTGACGTTATGTGCAATCAAATTTGAATTTTTCCTAAACTATTGCAGGGAATTTTCCTTAAACTATAATGAATGTGGACAATTTCTTTTCAGAAAACTTAATAAATACACTTAATTTAAACTAAACATTATGGGCTACATCACACAATCCGCAGGTTATTGGTTCTTGGCAATCTTTGGCATTGCCATGGTGCTAGTAACTTATTTTTTCGCCAGATGGAAAAAATGGCACACAAAAGATGGTTTTCTTGTGGCAAGCCGACAAGTTGGCTGGGGCATTGGAGCATCAAGCATTGCCGCCTCTTGGATATGGGCGCCTGCTCTTTTTGTTTCAGTCCAGCTCGCTTATCAAAAAGGTTTGGCTGGCATTTTTTGGTTTACCGCTCCAAATATTTTAGCGTTAGCAATTTTTGCCTTCCTCGCACCACGCATTAGAAAATTATTACCCGAAGGCTACACTCTTCCGCAATATATTCGCCACCGTCTGCAAAGTGAAAAAGTGCACAAAATCTATCTTTTCCCATATTTCTTTTATCAACTCATGGCAATAACTGTTCAGCTTTTTGCTGGAGGTAGTTTGGTTTCGCTTCTCACAGGTATCCCGCTGACAATTGTTATGCCAATTTTAGCGGTTATCGCTTTGGTTTATACACTTATCTCAGGGCTTGAAGCTTCAGTAATTACAGATTTTGTGCAGCTCGCTATGATATTTGTTATCGGCGCAATTATTTTGCCTATGACATGGGCGGCAGCCGGTGGCTCATCGGCAATCAGCGCAGGTTTAAATGGAATCGAGGGAATCAAAAATATCTTTGATCCGGGTGTAGCCTTCTCACTCGGAATTGTTACCGCAATCGGTTTAATCGCAGGCGCCATATCCGACCAACAATATTGGCAAAGAACTTTCGCTATCAAGAAAAATCAACTCGTCAAAGCCTTCGTTGTCGGAGCATTACTCTTTGGTATTGTTCCAATCGCATTATCAACTCTCGGCTTCTTGGCAGCTAATCCTGCCCTGAATGTTGTTTTGCCAGCAGGCGTTGATGTTTCGATGATAGGCGTACAAACTGTCGCCAACTTATTGCCAACATGGGCAGTATTCGCATTCGTCGTAATGCTCCTTGCTGGACTTAGCTCAACGCTCGATTCGGGCTTATCCGCTGCAAGTTCTTTGTGGGTTACCGATGTAAAGAAATCAAAAACAGATGATGAAGCGATCAAATCAGCGAAGGCGGCAATGATTGGAATCACAATTATTGGCTTAGCTATTGCTTACGCTATTTACTATATTCCACAATTTGGCTTATTCCACTTATGGTGGATATTTAACACAATTGCGGCTTGTGTCGTTGTGCCAACAATTCTTAGTTTGTACTGGAGCAGACTTGACGCAAGAGGCGTATTTTGGGGCGTACTTGTCGCTTTTGTAGTCGGCTTGCCACTCTTTATTTACGGCAATGTTATTGATAAACCAGTTTGGACTGTTGGAGCGTCATTATTCATTATCGCTATCAGCACCATTTTCTGTCTGGCAATGCCAAGAAAAACACCATGGAAACCTGCGGAACAAGTCGAGTAAAAGAAATTGTCCACTAATTTTAAGGAAAGGAAAATCCCCTTAACTTAAACGGAAAAATTCAAATTTGACTCACTCGGCTATTGCCTCGTGCCACGCTGCGCTCTCGCTACACTTCGTTTCGCTCGGGGCGTATAACACAGCATAACAGGTTCGGGGCTCGGCTCGCCCCTCACCCAAATTGCTCGTTCGCTTAGGCGGTTTGCTCCGCAAAAATTATACCGCCACGCTCACTTCGCAACTTCTGTTATGCTGGAACGTT
>Ga0210057_1004525_pt1 | contig 18420 bp, 21 predicted proteins | sample CryGeyCG2114_010_2_FD_183968 | JGI IMG/M metagenome (GOLD analysis project Ga0210057, IMG submission 183968) | Groundwater microbial communities from aquifer - Crystal Geyser CG10_big_fil_rev_8/21/14_0.10 (SPAdes) (version 2) | ecosystem: Environmental > Aquatic > Deep subsurface > Groundwater ...
ATTGTGAGTAAGAATGTCCTTTCATTCTTAGCTTGAAGAATTCTTTTCTTATTTCTTCTTTTGTCATAGAAGAAATCATTTATTTTATATTTAAAATAAATGGTGACATATGTCACTGTCCTACACACTATTTAATGCTGCACATAACTTTAAATAGCTACAATCAAGTTCAATTATGTATTTGGACAAGAAGTTGAACAAATATTATTAAAGTCCATGAGAGAAAGCATTAGCCTTTTTCTTAATGTCAGAAATGCTTGCAAAGTTCGCATTTCTGAGCATCCAAAAAACTCAACAAATTGACTAAAGAGTTTTTTTGATTTTACAATAAAAAATGGAAGCATTTAGAGAGCTGGGTATCTCTGAACCTCTACTTCAAGTTATAGAAACAGAGAAATTTAGAGTACCTAGTGAAATACAGGAAAAAGCAGTTCCTTTAATTTTAAAAGGACAAGATGTCATAGCTGGGTCTGCAACTGGTTCTGGAAAAACACTTGCATTTGTAACAGGAGTAATACAGAATTTAGATGGAGGAAAAGGAATTCAGGCATTAGTTATTGTTCCTACAAGGGAATTATCAGAACAGGTAGCTTTAGTTTTCAAGAGATATTCAGAACATAAAAATCTTAACATACTTCCGGTTTATGGGGGAGTATCTATTTTGCCTCAGATTCATAGCTTAAAGAATACAGATATTGTAATAGGAACACCTGGAAGATTGCTAGACCATCTAAATAGAGACACAATTGATTTAGATGAGGTTAAAGTTCTTATATTAGATGAAGCTGATAGAATGCTTGACATGGGATTTTTAAATGATGTTGTTGAAATCATAAACTCCTGCCCTGAAAAAAGACAAACCTTATTATTTTCAGCTACAATATCTCCGGATGTTGTTCATCTTGCTAGGAGATATATGAATAATCCTATAGAAGTTTCAGCTGAAGCGTATATTAAACCAGAAAAAATAACTCAAGTTTATTATGATATTGATGATAAATTAAAATTTTCTCTTCTTGTTCATTTGTTAAAAAATGAAAACCCCGGATTAGCAATGGTATTCTGCAATACAAGGGTAACTACTGAATTTATAGCAAATAATTTAAAATTTTCAGGCATAAATGCTTTAGAAATTCATGGGGGGCTTTCTCAGGAAAAGAGAAACAGGGTAATAAACGATTTTCATATGAAAAGAGCAGATGTTCTTGTATGTACTGATATTGCTGCAAGAGGTTTGGATATAAAAGGGGTTAGCCATATTTATAATTATAATATCCCAAAGGATTCAAAGGATTATATACATAGGATAGGAAGAACAGCAAGAGCAGGAAAAGAAGGAAAAGTCATAAATTTGCTGGTTGGAAAAGATTATGAAAATTTTACTAATGTGTTAAGAGATGATAAAATAATAATTGAAAAAGTAGATACTCCTGAAATAGAAAGGAGCATGATTAGGTGGATGCCAAGAACAAGGTTTAGAAGGAGTTTTGGTTCTCAGGGAAGATTTGGGGACAGAGAAAATAGGCAGAGAAATAAGTTTAGAAGAAGGCATTAAATCAGCTCTAAACTTTTAATTTAATTATGATTCGATGAATGCTACTATAAACATTAATACTACCCTAAACCTAACACTTTTATTATCAAAAAAACAAGTGCCACCACACCCTAAAGGGTGTGGTTTGAGACAGGCACTTGTTTTTAGGATGCATGAAAATTCTTTTATGGAATTTTCTGCACAGAAAATCTTGCGATTTTCTTGTGTTCAGAAAAATCTGAAGTTGCTCTGCAACTTCTGCATCCTAAAGGATGCAGTTTATTTTTCTGACATTATAATCAGTGCGGGCGTTCTTCTTATTTATTTAGTCAATTTATAGACAAATTTATAAGATAGTTCTTCTTTAAAGAAAAAGAATGAAAAAAACTCTAAAATGTATGCTGGGATTTCATAAGTGGGAAAAGTTTATGGGTTATGATAATATGGGCAATGGAAAATTCAGGCAGAGATATATTTGCAAAAGGTGTGGAAAAATTAAAAATGTAATAAATTAAAGAAATAATTAATTACTCGGTCTCCGAATCAGCTTCAGAATCATCCTCTGAAGAAATTTCCAAAGCTTGGATTATCTTATCAAGTTTTGCATTAATTTGACTGAATTGTTCTGCAGACATTCTTGACTGAGAGAACCCATCATGGTTTCTTGAACCTTCGTTTTTTCTAAAACAATCACTGCAAAAAACAGGTTTGCCAAGTGTTGGTTTAAATGGAACTTGGCATTGTTTTCCACATTTATCACAAGTAACATCATGCATTTCAAAGGATCTTTTAGGTCTTCCACCAAACCGGCTACCGCCAGATCTGCCTCTGAATCCGCCCCGACTGTCTGGTCTGAAATTCCCCATGTTTATTTACTTAAATGTAAGTTTATAAAGATTTGCGGACTTGGGATTATGCCGGCAGGGGCATTCTAAAAATTTATAAATAAGTATAAACTTAATAAGTTATGGAAAAGAGGGAAGTTTTGATTTTAGAACTGGTTTTGGCTTTTGTTGTTTTATCTAGTTTTGTATCTGCTGTATATATATGTTCAGATGGAAGTCAGATTACAAGGGATTCAAGAGAGATTGGTGAATTCACAAAAAAAACAATTGATGATTTGGGAATAGCAGTTATTGAAGCTGAGGAGACTCCTGCAATAAACAGGATTGCAGCAGAAATCTTTGTCGAAGCAGAAAAAGTTTCATTATCAAATGAAACTCCTTCAGAAAATATAGAACTTGCTGGAACAGAATATGAAGTAAAATTGATTAATGCTACTGAAAACATGGCAAAAATCAGTATAGATGGCTCATCACAAGAAATTAATGAAAAAGAAGTAACTAGTTTAAAGGGTTTGCGGGTGGTTGTTGTTGAAGCTGACATACAACCTGTAGACCAGATAAGTGCTGAAGTAATTGTAGGAGTAAAGAAGCTTGATTTGTCAAATTCTGGAAATTTAAGTGAAATAGTAACAATTAATGGAAAAAATTATTCAATAGAATTAGTAACTGCTTCAGATACCAGTGCGGAAATTGGTGTAAGTAAATGCGAAACAGGAAATATTATCAAGGAGCAGGAACAAATAAATAATACAGTAAATGTTACGGGAAATGTAACTAATATAAACCAAACAGAAGGAAATGGAAGTTCACAAAATATTACTAATGTAACAAGCCAAAATCTAACTAATGCAACCTCTAATGTAACTTCTAATATAAATGAAGACAAAGAAAAAAGTTCTTTATTTAAGAGTGTATGGTTCTGGATTCTTGTAATAGTGATTGTAGTAATAATAGTTCTGTTTGTTATTTATAAAATAAATAGAAGTTCTTATCCTCCTGTACAAAAAACTTAGAAATATTAAGCAGGCGTAGATTTTTATATCCTCATTTTTTTAATTAAAAATCATAGTCATCTCTCTGAAGGCAGAGATGATAGAGCCAACTCCTGCGGCGGAGTTGGCTCACTCAAAATCAATAAGATGACATTAAGTGATGTCTCGGAAAAGGATTATATTCCATAAACTTTATTATCTATTCAATCTTGAACTCTAAATGGCATTTTGGGACTGGTTTAAGGAGAAGGCAAAAAAAGAAACTGCAAGAGAAGTAGCTTTAGATGAATTAAATAGCGTAATTAATGAAGAGAAGAAAAAACTTGAAAATAAGGCAGAAGAATTAAAGGAGCAAGTAAGCCAAAAATTGAAACATTTTATTTTAGAACTAAGATCTGAGTTAATAGCTCTAAAACAAGTTAATATAGAAAATAGAAAAGAATATGAAAAGATAAAATTGTTAGTAAAAGAAAACCTCCAGGTTTATGTGAGCAGATTAGAAAAACTAATAAATTCATTAGAAAAGTTAGAAGCAGAACCTTCTGCATACATAACAGAAACCATATCTATTTTTGAGAATTTTGAAAAAAATTCAAAGAAAAATTTTGAAAAAGCAACTATCCTAATAGGAAAAGAGATTGGCGGGGTTAAAGAATCAATTAAAAAATTACTTCAGGATTTAGGAGAGCTTCCGGAACAAGATATTTTTGAAAAAATGGAGAAATTAATAAATTTAAAAAACACCAAACAAGAGTTTGATAAAACAAAAGAAATTAGGGAGCAGATAAAAGCTTCTATTGAAGCTCTTGAAAAAGAGAAGGAAAACCTAGAAACAGAAAAGAAAAGGGGAAGAAAAGAATATGAAGAATTTAAACTAAGCCAAGAATATAAAAATTATACTGAGGAAAGAGAAAAAAGAGAAAGAGAAAAGAGCAAATTAAGCCAAGAAGTTTTTAATTTAAAAGAAGAAATGAACTTTAGAGAACTTTTGAAGAAGTTTCATGATGATGAAAAGAAAAGTGAGTTATTAAGAAAATATCAGGGAAATTTTTTAGAAACTCTGGAGAGGGATGAAAATTTGGAAATCCTTAAAATAATACCATTGAAGTTTATGGAAGAATTAGAAAACATAAGAACAAGAAATTTAGAATTAAAAAAAGAAGTTGCTTATGAAACAAGAGGAAAGCTGGAGAAATACGAAGAAGAATTTAAAAAATTAATTTCTCTGATAATATCAAAGAAAAATTCAATTGGGCAGGAAACCAAAAAACAGGGAAGGTTTGATGAAAAGCAAGAAGAACTTTTGAAAGAGATTAAAGATAAAGCGGGAATTATAAATATTGCAATTAAAGATTTTTCAGTATCTATAAAATAAAACTAATAATCCTTTATTATCTCTCAAGTATAATGTATCTCCGGCATCATTCCAGACTCTTCCTTCATAATCAATTCTTTTCTCTTCTTTTCCTAATATGGAAAAGTCTAATTTTTTTGTATTAGTGGCTTCATCCTTTATTGTCCAATCTTGCAAATTACAGGTAAAATCGCAATTATTTTTCAATAAAACATATTCGCCAGGGTCTTTTTCATTTATTTCAACTAAAATTATACAGCTAGAACAATTATTTTTACTTTTTTCCCATATCCCTAATTCCTTATTTCTTGCTTGGTTTTCTGCTTTCTTTAATCTTGAGGTATAGGAATCTTCTTCATAAACATAAAGATGAGCTAATCCTGAACTTAAAATTTCTTCATTAATCAGCTGATTATTGTAGAATAAGTATCTTAACAGTCTGCCATATCTGTCTTTATTCTCATTTGTTCTTTCTAATGTTATTTCCTTGCCTTGAAATTGTTCTAGAAATAATTTAGCTTGTTCGTAACCCAGTTCTTTTTTTTCAGGAGTATTTATTCCTAGTAGTCTTATTTTGCCAATTGAAGTTTCAATTGTATCTCCATCAATTACTCTTGTTAAATTTGCTTTTTCTTGCTCGTATGTTACTTTTCCACTAAACTGGGAAAACAAAAAGCCGAGGAGAATAAAAGTAGTTACAATAAGGAAAAATAACAAAATGTTAATACTTTTCATTAAATAATAAAGAAAGGGGAATTTAAAATATTTCCTTTTAATAGTAAGCTTTTTAAATTAGTTTAGCGAGAAACAAACATGGCAAAGGTAAGAATAAAGCTGGCAAGCGTAGATATTGGTACATTAAATGAAATTTGCACTATGATAAAAGATATTGCAAGCAAATCAGGAGTTGTAATAGCAGGGCCTATTCCTCTTCCTACAAAAAAATTAAAAATTACAACAAGAAAAAGTCCGTGTGGAAATGGTACAGCTACATTCGACAGATTTGAGATGAGAATACATAAAAGAGTTATAGATATGCCTTCAAATGATAGAGTACTGCATGCTATTATGAGAGTTCCTATTCCTAGAAGTATTAATATTAAAATAGAAATGATGGATTGAAAATATATTTTTTTTATACATTTGTTTATAAACTTACCATATTAAATTCTTGCATGGTGGAAAAGGGAAGAAACGAAGAAGATATCTGTATACACACTGGTTCTGTAAGTGAAAGAAGCATCCCAGAAGCATTCTGGTCTGCTATGAAATTAGTTTATGATTCAATTGACAGGAGAACACAATATGATAGAAAAGACGCAAGAGGCATTTATATAGACCCCCCTGGAAAAGATAAAAGAGTAATGATTGAAATCATAGAACCTTTTGCTGAACCAAGATTTCCACAATTAAGTTATTGCGAAATAGGAAAGTATATTGCAGAAATGCTTGGTGTTAAAGACCATCTGGTTGTTCCTTATGAAGAGTTGCTAGAGAAAGTAGCTAAAGGAGAAGAATTTGAAGCTAAGGAATGGCCTTATTGCTATCATGATAGATTAACAAGTTATCCTACTCCTGGAGGTCCATTAAATCAGTTAGAAAGATTAATTGATATGTTAGCTAAAGATCCAATAACAAGAAGAGCTGTTGCGATTACTGGAGTGCCTGAAATAGATTTGTTCTTAAAAGCAGATGCTCCTTGTTTAAGAGAGATTCAGTTAAGAGCTCCAGAAGATTCTAATGGAAGATTAGTTTTGCATATGATGACTAGATGGAGAAGCAGGGACTTGTATAAGGCATGGGGGGATAATGTAATTGTAGTTACTAATTTACAGGCAAGACTAGCAGCAAGATTAGCTGAAAAGACAGGAAAAGAAGTAATTATAGGGCCTTACTCAGATGAATCTGGTTCATTACATGTATACGGACAAGATAGAGCAGAGAAAGGAGCTGATAAATTTTTTGAACAATTTCCTACTAAAAAAGCTTTTGTTGAAAGAGCATGGACAAGTGAAAAAGCAAGAGATGGATTAATAATTCCTCAATTAGAAGATTTATTAAAACTTAACGAAATAGAACAATGGAAATTCGGTCCAAAACAAATAAAATTTATAGTACATTTAATTGATGATTTTGAGTCTGGTAAATTTGTTCCTTAAAATATAAAAATGACAGAAAAAAGAGGAGCGTTAATTGCAATTGAAGGAACTGATGGGAGTGGAAAAGCTACACAAGTTTCTAAATTGAAAGATAGGTTTGGACAATACAAAATCCCTATTTTCACAATTGGCTTTCCAAGATATGATACCCCAACAGGAAAAGTAGTAAGAGCATATTTGCAAGGAGAATTTGGAGACCCTACAAAAATAGACCCTAAACTTGCGGCAGTCTTGTATGCTGCAGATAGAGCAGCTGCTTCTGATTTAATTAATGAATGTCTTGCTTCTGGAACAAATGTTTTATGTGATAGATATATAGGAAGCAATTTAGCTCATCAAGGAGCTAAATTGCCAGAGCAGGATAGAGAGGGATTTATAAGATGGAATGAAGAATATGAATTTTGTGGCTTAAAAATTCCTATACCAGACTTAACTGTTTGTTTGCATGTTCCAAGGGAAGAGACATTAAGAGCTATGGAAAAACAAGAAAGGCAGAAAGACGGGCATGAAGCAAATCTTGATTATCAACAAAAAGTAGTAGAAACTTATTTATGGTTAGCAAGAAAGGCATCAGACTGGAAGCTTATTGACTGCATGGATGGAAACAGAAGAAAAACTATAGAAGAAGTAACAGAAGATGCCTGGAAAATAATCATGCCAGTTCTAGTTAGATAGTTTTAAAAATTAATTTTAATTCTCAATTTCACTCGCAACCTCATTTTCCAGGTTTAAAGCTAAGTCAAAATGAGGATTGCTCTGAAACAACCTGTTTCGCTAGTAATATAAAGGAAAATAGCCTCAACAAGTTGTTTGCCCACATGCGACAATGGTACTCGGTATCAACAGAAAGTATTAAATACCTATTTAATGTCATATCTAGATGGATAGATCTGAATGGAATAGAAAAGTTGCGATATCTAGATGGAATAAAGTTATAAACAAAGAGAAAGAGGGTATACTTTCAAATAAAGAGGGTATCTTGTTGAAATCGGCTATATGTGGTTTTCTAGCTGGAGATGGTAGCATTCAGATAAGAAATAGAGGATCATTTAATGAGCACCGAATTGACTTTTTTCCAGATGACAAAAAAATGCTAAAAACCTATCTCAAATTTATTAAAAAGATATATGGCAAGACACCACACCTGTCTCGGAGAGATAATGTTTTTACAGCTAGAATTAACTCAAAAACAATAGTAGAAGATCTTTTAAAAGAAGCTAAATTTGGCATTAAAAAATGGGAAGTTCCTGTAAATTTATTGCTAAGCAATGAAGCAAAAAAATACTGGCTAAGAGCATTTTTTTCTGCTGAAGGTTATGTTAATGATGATGTGATTAAAATTCAGACAGTAAACAAAAGGGGAATGACGCAAGTATCGGATTTGCTTAATAATCTTTCAATTAAGCATGGGTTTTATCATTATACCCCAAAAAAAAGCAATTATTCAGAGACGCACATAATAATGATTAATAAAAAAGAAGCAAGAAAAAAGTTTTATTATGATATTGGATTTTGGCATTCTAAAAAAATGCAAATACTTAAAAAATCAATTTCAGCATAGTATTTATGCCTGTGTCGCGTAACGGTATCGCACAAGCCTGGAACTTAAAAACCAAAGAGCTTGACCCGCAAGGGTATCCAGGTTCGACTCCTGGCACAGGCGTATTTCCGCAAGGGTATCCAGGTTCGACTCCTGGCGTGGGCGTTTTGCATTTTAGCAAGTAAAGTAGAATTAAGAAATGCCAAAAAACGAAGTAGTAAAATTTATAAATATAGAATTTATAGTCTCTTATAAGTGAAATGGTGAAAAAATTAACTTGTTTTTTGGTTTTGATTTTAGTTACTATGACAATTGTTTCAGCAGCAACTGAAATCCATGTTAAAACTTTGCCTCTTAGAAGAGTTGGTGTTCTTATTCTTGACCCAAACCAGGTTTATTCTTTAATTGATAGTCACTATACAAATTCAGATGCAGAAGGTAAAGCAATTGTAACTTATGAAGGGCTTGTTAATAGTATAAATATTAGAGTTCGGGTTTCTGAAGAAGTTTCTGGAGAAAGCAGAGTAGTTTTGGATGAAACTTTTGGTCCCTTTGATGTAGGGCAAAGAATTAACTTAAATGTTTTTGCTGGAAATATGTCTGATAGTGTAGGAGAAGAAGTTGTAGAGGAGAATGTTACAAGTAATGAAACAATTGCTAATATTAGCGAGAATGTTATAGATAATGAAACTATTTCAAATGAAACAAATAAAAGTGGCTTTTTGAGCGGATTTAGTATTTCTATGAACAAAGAAAAAATATTTAAGATAGGCTATTATATTCTAGGCATAGCAGTTTTAGGTGCGGCTATATTTTTTGGTTTTAAGTATGGTAGAAAATTTATAAAAAAAGATATAGCCTATGATTATAAGCCATTAGCTTCAAAAGAAATAAGTAAGGAGTTGGAGCTAACTGAAAAGAAACTACAAGAAGCTCAGGTAGAAATTAATAAGTTAAAAAATAAAGAGAAAATAGAGGTAATAGAAAAGAAAATTGAGCAAGATAAGTTAGAATTAGATAAATTAAAAAGTGGAAAGATTTAATTATTTCTGTTTTTAAGAAGATTTAAAAATTAAAATTGCTAGTTAAAGGCATGAAAAGAGGACTGGTTGAGTATGGGGTTTTAATTCCTGTAAAAAAAGTAAGCAGAAATGTAGTTGATTCTGCAATAGATTTAAGTTCTGCAATTAGGGATGGTATTATTTATGGTTATTATGATGCAAGACATAGATTTCATGAAGTTAGAAAAGAGGAGGATCCTCGAAAGATTGTCAGAAATGCAGTAACTATCACTTTAGTATTTCCTGCAGGCACGGTATTAGGGCCTTTATACTTGGCATATAAAGGAGGAGTTTACTTAATAAAAGGAAATAGTGAGAGAGCAAAGGAGGGGAGTTTAGCAAAAATAACAGAATAAAATGCCACACGCAGTTTTCCACATAATTTTTGCAATTTTTATAGCGGATTTTATCCGAGAATATATAATTGGCAGAAAAAAATTTCCTATTCATTATGTTTTTATTGCTGGAATAGCTGGGATATTGCCTGATATTGATGTTGCTGTTTTCTGGATTTTGTATTTTTTTGGTTTTAGTTTAGAGCAGGTGCATAGAACTTTTACTCATACTTTATTTTTGCCTTTCCTTGCATTAATTTTTTCTGGACTGACTTGGAATTTAAAAAATAAAGAAATTGGAAGGAAGCATATGAAAATTCATACAATTTTTTTTATGATAGCTTTAGGTTTATTTGTACATCTGGTTTTGGATGCTATTATTGAGGGAATTGTTGTTCCTTTTTATCCTTTAAGTAATTTTTCTATTGGCTTAAATTTAGTGGGTTATCTTCCTTTGGCATTAAGAGAGATTTTTGAGCCTTGTTTAGATGCAGGAATATTTATATTATGGCTTTTCTGGTTAGAATATAAACACAAAATCAGCGATTTTATATAAAGCTTTTTAAACGAGATGTTCTTAATTAGAATATGAAAAAAAAGAGCGTAAAGAAGGAAGGAAAAGATATCTTATTAGTAAAGAAATTTTTTAATGATGTTTCTCTTCCTGAATATATGTTAAAGTCAGATGTAGGATTAGATTTAAGGGCAAATGAAACTATCACATTAAAACCATTAGAGCAGAAAGCAGTAAGAACTGGAATTGCAATTAAAATTCCTGATAATTGTGTTGGATTAATTAGAGACAGGGCAGGGATTGTAAGCAAGATGAATGTTCATACTGCAGCTGGAACTTTTGATCCTGCATATAGAGGAGAGGTTTCAGTAGTTTTAATAAATTTTTCTGAAGATGATGTAGAAATAGAAAAAGGAATGAGAGTAGCTCAACTAGTTATAATGCCTGTCACAAAGGTAAAAATTCAGCAAGTAGAAAAGTTGCCATTAACAGAAAGATATGATAAAGGTTTTGGAAGTACTGGAATGAAAGAGAAAATTAATTTTTTAAAAGAGGTTGGTAGAGAAATAAAAAATGAAAATTCTGAGGAATTTTCATACCAAGGAAATTAAAATTTAAACTAAATAAACAAAAATTTTAATAAAATGAAAGTTAAAGAAATTATGAATAAAGCTGTTGTTGAAAATCATGATATTAAAGTTAAAGATGCTGCTAAAATTATGTCTGATAAAAATATTGGCTCATTAATATTGATGAATCAGGACAAGATTGTAGGGATAATCACAGATACTGATATTTTAAGGAATATCAACAAACTAGATATAGGAATATCAAAAGTTATGTCAAAAAATGTTGTTACAATAGGCGAGAATGAAAGCATAGATAGAGCGGCTATAATTATGAAAGAGAAGAAAATTAAAAGGCTGCCAATAACAAAAAAAGGGAAATTAGCTGGAATAATTACTGCAACTGATATTATTGCAAATTCAGAAGAGTTAAATGAGCAGTTTTTCTTTGATTAGGTTTTTATTTTTCTATGTCAGAAATCTTTTAAGATTTCTGAGAGCCATCAAGAATCTTTGATTCTTGAGGTTTTGAAGTCTCGCTTGTCTTCAAGTATTTCAAGCCAATTTGATTTAATATTTTTACTGCTTCTTGTCTTTCTTCTCCTTTCATTCCTTTCCAGTCTAATATCGCTAGCTCTACTTTCTCTTCTGTCTTTTCTATTGCCTGTTTTATTGTTTCCAGAGTAATGGGAAAAGCATAATTAGAAATTATGTGAGATAAAGCATAATTAGAATTAAGTTGAATTTTGTTAAAATTAGGACAATAATGAGAACTGCCTATTCCTATCGCTGATTTCCATTCGGGATTTGGTTCAAAAGTTTTTATGGCTTTGTCTATTGTTCTTGCTATTATATTGCCTGCTTCCTCATCTTTCCACTGTTGCTCGCAAGAACCTATCTCTATAAAACAGCATGGCTTTTCTATATAAGGGCCGTGATGAGTTACTTCTAATGTAACTTCATAATCTGATTTTGCATTTTCTACTTCTTTATTTAAGGTTATGAATAAATGTTTCAAGAAAAAAGTTGATGTCAAGCAAATTTTTCCTTCTTGTCCTCCGAATTCTGCTTGCTTGAAGTTTCCAGGTGCATGTATGCTTAAGGTTTTTCTTGCTTGTTCTGATTTGTGTTTTGTTGCGAAGATAAAAAAATCTCCTTCTAACTTTTTATCTATGTTGTCTGCATAGATGCTGTCTTCTTCAATTAGATAATGATTAAGCATAGGGAAATCTTCGTGAATATGTTTGAATATGTTTTTTCCTGCTAAATCTTGTGATGAACAGATAATTATAAAGTTCATTAAACTTAAAAACCGACTTAGCTTATAAAAGTTATGCCACAAATACTGCTTACAATTTTAGTTTTGTTATTGGCTTTTCCTGCTGGTTACTTATTAGCTTATTTGTGCAAGGATGAGTTAGTAGCAGGAAGAAAATGGTTTAAGCTGTTGGCTTTAATTTCTACGATTTTAGCTGTTATTTTTGTTTTTTTTAATGTTACAATAAGTTTGACTTTAATCTTCATTTCTGTTGTAAGCTTGATTTCTTTAAGTAAAGGTTATGATAAGAAGTTTGTAGGAAAATATGGCAATAAAAATTGATTATGAAAAATGTTGCTGGAAAGAAGGGAAATGTGCAAGTTGTGGGTGTGGAAGTGGGAAATGTTTTGGGTGTGCAGAAGTATGCCCTGTAAAAGCAATAAAACGAGGAAAAAAAGTTGTTGTTGATGAGAAAAAATGTATAGAATGTGGGGCTTGTATTTCTGCCTGTAAACATGATGCTATTTCTCTTCAATAACTTTTAAATACTTGAAAGTTTATAACTTTCATAGTGCTCAGAATTTTTAATTCTGACATACTGAAAAATTAGTAGTTAAAAGAGGTAGGTAAGATGTTTTATTTAGTGGGTTTAGGTTTGAATTTAAAATCAATCAGTTTAGAAAGTTCAGATATATGTAGAAAAGCTGACAAAGTTTATATTGAAAATTATACTGTAGAGTTTCCTTATAATATTGAGGAATTAGAAAGAGTAACAGGGAGGAGAATAATTCCTTTAACCAGGATGATGGTAGAAAATGAACTTTTTGTTGAAGATGCAAGAAAAAAAGATGTTGTGCTTTTGATTTATGGTTCTCCTTTAACAGCTACTACTCATATAAGTTTAATTTTAAAATGCAAGAAAGAAGGAATTCCTTTTCAAATTATTCATAATGCAAGCATATTTGATGCTATTTGCGAGGCAGGATTGCAAGTTTACAAGTTTGGTAAGACAGCTAGCATACCGGGATGGCAGGAAGATTATAAGCCCAAAAGCTTTATAGAAATTATTAAGTTGAATCTTGCTATTAGGGCTCATACATTAATTTTAGTTGATTTAGGATTAGCTTATGGGGATGCTTTAAAACAATTACAGGAAGCATGTAAGAAAAAAGTTAAGTTGGGCAGAATAGTTGTATGTTCTAAATTGGGAACAGAAAATGCTAGAATTTATTATGATTTCTTGCCAGAACTATATGGCAAGGAAGTTTATGCTCCTTTCTGTTTTATTATTCCAAGTGAACTGCATTTTTTAGAGCAAGAAGCTTTGGAAGCAATAAAAGAGAAAATTTAAAAGCTTAAAGGGATATTTACTAAAATGTATAATTTTAAAATAGAGGAAGAAAGAATATTGAAGTCTCAGAAATCTTTGATTTCTGACGATTGTCAGAATTCTGAAAAAAGAATTCTGAAATTTTGGCAAGACAAAAAAATTTATGAAAAAAGCAGAAAGAAAAATAATAATGGAAAAGCTTTTTATATGATGGACGGGCCACCATATGCTACTGGCAGTATACATATGGGAACAGCCTTGAATAAAGTTCTAAAAGATATTGCTTTAAGAAGCCAGAGATTACAAGGAAAAAATGTTTTTGACAGAGCAGGTTATGACACTCATGGTGTTCCAATTGAGTACCAAATTGAAAAAGAGCTTGGATTCAAAAGCAAAAAAGATATAGAAAAATTTGGCGTGAAAAAATTTATTGAAAAATGTAAAAATTTTGCTACGAAATATATAGATATGATGAATTCTGAGTTTAAAAATTTGGGAGTTTGGATGGATTTTGAAAATCCTTATTTAACTTTAAAGCCAGATTATATAGAAACAATCTGGGACACATTTAAAAAAGCTGACGAGAAGAAACTGCTATATTTAGGAAAATATCCTGTTCATGTATGCCCTAGATGCGAGACAGCTGTTTCTTATAATGAAATTGAATATGCAAGGATAGAAGATAATAGCATATATGTAAAGTTTAAATTGAAAGACAAAAATGCTTATCTTTTAATTTGGACAACTACCCCATGGACTCTTCCTGGGAATACAGGAGTTATGGTAAATCCTGATTTTGATTATGCTGAAGTAGAGGTAGAAACCTCAGAACCTCAGAAATCAAAGATTTCTGATGGCTATCAGAATTCAGAAAGAATTCTGAAGTCAAAAGATTCTGAAGGTGCTCAGAAATTTGAACGAACAGAGAAAATTTCTTACAAAGAGAAAAAAGAGGTTTGGATTATGGCTAAAGATTTAGTTGATAGAATTATGAGTCAGTTTGGTTATAAATATAATGTAAAAAAAATATTTAAAGGAAAAGAGATGGAGGGCTGGAAATACTATAACCCTTTAATAGAACATTTAAAATTGAATTTAAATAAGGAAAAAAATTACAAAGTTGTTTTAAGCAAGAGATATGTGAATTTAGAAGAGGGGACAGGATTAGTTCATTCTGCTCCAGGACATGGAAAAGAAGATTATGAGGTTGGAAAAGAATATAATTTAGATATGCCTTCTCCAGTAGATATTTCTGGGTTAATGACAGAAGAAGCTGGTAAGTATGCGGGAAAAAAAGCAAGAGTTGTTGATGCTGAGATAATAAAAGATTTAGATGAAGAAGGAATGTTAGCTAGGATAGAACCTTATTCTCATGATTATCCTTTATGTTGGAGATGCAAAGAACCATTATTAATGTTAGCTTTACCGCAATGGTTTTTTAGGATTTCAAGCATACATTCTAAACTTTTGGAAGAGAACCAGGAAACTATATGGATTCCTAGCTGGATGAAGTTGAGAATGAAAGCGTGGCTGGAAGGAATAAGTGACTGGCCTATTTCCAGGGAGAGATATTGGGGAACTCCTTTACCTATCTGGATTTGTGAAAAATGTAAAGAGAAAATTGTAATTGGAAGCATAAAAGAATTAGAAAAATTAGCTAGGAAAAAAGTAAAGGAAGTTCATAAACCTGAGATTGATTCTGTTGTTATTGAATGCAAGAGATGTAAAGGGCAAATGAGAAGAGTAAAAGAAATTCTGGATGTGTGGTTTGATGCGGGAGTTTCTTCATGGGCTGCTTTAAATTATCCTAAAGAGGATAAATTATTCAAAAAATTCTGGCCTGCTAATTTAAATATAGAAGGTAAAGACCAAGTTAGGGGATGGTGGAATGCCCAGCTTATACTCTCAGAAATAAGATTTGAGAAAAAACCTTTTATTTCAATTTTAGAACATGGAATGGTTTTAGATTTGGGAAAAAGAAAAATGAGTAAATCTTTAGGAAACATTATAACTCCTCAAGAGATTATAGAAAAATTTGGAAGAGATTATATCAGATATTATTTTGCAAAAACATCAAAAGGAGAAGATTTTGTTTTTAATGAGAAGGAGTTTCTATCAATTGGAGAATTTTTTAGGATTTTAATAAATGTGAATAATTTTATTAATCAGTTAGGAAATAAAAAATCTAAACTTAAAGTAGAAGACGAATGGATATTGAGCAAGTTTAATTCTTTAGTAAAAGAGGTAGGGGAAAATTATAATAAATTTAAATTTCCTGATATTGTTCTTGCTTTAGAAAATTTCTTAATTTTTGATTTAAGTAAAAGCTATGTACAGATAATCAGAGAGAGGCAGGATGAGATTTATGATGTTTTAAATGAGATTAGATCAGGATTATTAAAGTTGCTAGCTCCTATTTGCCCTTTTATTACAGAAAAGATATGGTTGGAGTTGAAGGAAAAGAAAATGGTAAAAGATGAATCTGTACATTTATGCTCTTTCCCTAAACCAGACAATAAGAAGATAAATAAAAAATTAGAAGAGGAATTTGAAATTATTTTTAAAATAATTGAAACAGGGTTATCGGCTAGGGATAAAGCCAAGATAGGATTAAAATGGCCTCTGAGTAAGGCAAGAATTTATTGCGATAGAAAGTTAGAAAGAGGTTTGCAAGAAATTATTATAAGACAATTGCATGTTAAGAAATTGGAAATTAAAACAGGGAAAGAGATTAAAGTTGAATTAGATACAAAAATGACTAGAGAATTAGAGGCAGAGGGTTATGCTCGAGAAATAACAAGAAAAATTCAGGATGAAAGAAAAAAAGCAGGCCTGATTAAGAAAGATGCAATTGAACTTGTCGTCGTGGCGGATAGTAATCTGCTTGAAATGTTAAAATCTCATGAAAAATTTATAAAAGAAAGGGTAAATGCGAGAAAGATTTTATTAACTACTGATAAGGAAAGATTTAAAAACATAATTGAATTTAAAATTAAAGAAAAGAGGCTTGGTGTTACTTTCAAGAGAGTATAATAATCTTTAAAAACACCATAATCTTGCAAAATAAGAAAATGATTGTAAAGGAAGAGTTTTTATCAAGGTTGAGAAAAATTTTTGATTTGAATTTATATGAAGTTAAGGTTTGGACTGCTTTGTTGTCTCGAGGTGTTTCCACAGCAGGAGAACTTTCTTCTATAAGTGATGTACCAAGAAGCAGAACATATGATATTCTTGAATCCTTGGAGAAAAAAGGATTTATTGTAATGAAGTTAGGGAAGCCAATCAAATTTATTGCATTAAAACCTGAAGAGGTAATTGAAAGAGTAAAAAGAAATTTAGTAAAAGATGCAGAAGAGAAAAGCAAAAGATTAGAAACATTAAAAGGAGATGATGTTTTAAAGGAATTAACAACTTTATTTACAACAGGTGTAAAATATGTCGAGCCTACTGACTTGTCAGGAAGTTTAAGAGGAAGGCAGAATATTTACAACCATATGGATATGATGATCAGAGATGCAGAAAAATCAGTTACAATTGTAACAACTGCAGAAGGTTTAAATAGAAAGTTAGAAGCTTTAATGCCTTCTCTTGAAAAAGCTAGAAAAAGAAGAGTTACAATTAAAATTGCTGCTCCTGTGAACGCAAGCAACATAAAAGTTGCAAGAGGGTTAAGTAAAGCAGGGGAAGTTAGGAATTTAGAGGGAATGAAGGCTAGATTTATTATAATTGACTCAAATCAAGTGATGTTTATGCTGTTAGATGATGAGACTATACATCCTAATTACGATATTGGTATATGGATAAATACAGAATTTTTTGCAAAAACCTTAGAGCAGTTATTTGATATGGCTTGGACAAGATTAAAACTTGTAAGAAAGTAAAAAAGATTTTCTTAATTTTTATGAGTTTATTGCATTTTAGAATATAAAAGCTTAAAAGGTTATACTCACTTTATGTTAAATGAAAGTATTATGGTTAATGCTTTTTGTAGTGGTGATTTTAAGCTGTTTTGTTTCTGCTTGGAACTCAACTTTAGATTTAGGACTTCAAGCATATTGGAACTTTGATACAAATGCAAATGATATTACTGAGAATGGAAATAATTGTAATAATGTTGGGGCGGATTATTATGCAAGTGGTGGTATTCTTTCGGGATTTTATAATTTTACAGGAGTAGATTATATGAATTGTGGAAATAGTTCTAAATTAAGAAGCAATATTACTTTTTCTTACTCAATATGGGTTCGCCCAAAAGATTTATCAGTAGATATGATGGCAATAAGTTATCCTTATTCAAGGGGTTGGTATAACCCTTATGGTTCTTGGTATTTGAATTTTGATGAAAATACATTAAGAACATCTACGGCTGTTAATGGTGTTCCTCATTATGCTGATATTCCTAATATAGCCCAAGCAAATGTTTGGCAACACATAGCATTTACTTATGATGGGAATACAATAAAATTATACTATAATGGAGTTAATGTTGTAAGTACAAGTGTGTCAGGAGTTATATTGTATAATGAAGCAGATTTATCAAATTTATCAATAGGAACAAAAAGCATAAATGCATTAGGAATGTATTGGATTGGAGGAATAGATGAAATAGGAATATGGAACAGAAGTTTAAGTAGCGAGGAGGTTTCCCTTCTTTATAATAATGGGAGTGGTATTACTTACACAGGGATTGAATGTTATGCAGATGAAGATTGTGGGCAGGATGGATGGATTGATGGAGAATTCTGTTATAATGATGATATCTTGCAGATTTATAGGACTTATACTTGCAATAATCCTGGAACTTCTAGTTCTAGCTGTTCTTATAATGATAGCTTACAATTAAAGCAAGATTGTGGTGAGGATTATTGTGAGGAGTTTGGAGAAAATTATTGTTTTGATGGAGATGTTTATCATTCAAGAGAATGCCATGGT
>Ga0210057_1004526_pt1 | contig 18414 bp, 19 predicted proteins | sample CryGeyCG2114_010_2_FD_183968 | JGI IMG/M metagenome (GOLD analysis project Ga0210057, IMG submission 183968) | Groundwater microbial communities from aquifer - Crystal Geyser CG10_big_fil_rev_8/21/14_0.10 (SPAdes) (version 2) | ecosystem: Environmental > Aquatic > Deep subsurface > Groundwater ...
TTTACTGGGCAATGATACGGATTATGTTGCGGAGAATCTGTGGTAGAGCTTCCTACTGCCCTCTTGGTTACAAAAGAAAACAATTTAAACTCTATCAATTATAGGATTTCCAAACACACTCTAAGATTGCAACTTCAAACTGAAATTGTTTGAAAACTATCGGTTAGTAAAGTTTTCAGCTCTGTGTCGTAATGGTGAATATGTTTGAAGAAATACAGGACTTCTTTTTCAAACTCTTTGAACTTCTCAAAGTATTTGTCCCGATGTTTTGTATGGAAGAATTTCCATAAGCGCTCAATGATGTTAAGATTTGGTGAATAGGCGGGGAAATAGGTAATATGCACTCGTTTATGGTTCTTGAGAAAGTCTTGTGACTGGTAACTGTGGTTGTGGGAAGCGTTATCTGTCAGTAAATGAATCGTGCCTTTTGTTTGTTTTTTCTCAATCTCCATTACCAATCTCTTCATGGCCTCTGTATCAATTGTCTTCTCAGATAGAACAGTAATAGCCATGTCTTCAAGATTTACTTTTCCTGGTACTTGTTTTGTTTTCTTGTACACAAAACCAATTCTGTGGAGGAGATGGGTCATACCTTCAATCGAGTAGGACTTTCTATAGTGCTTTTGAGCATAGATAACTATTTCTTTCACTGTTTGATAGGTGTGATTTCGTAGATGGGTAATGAGTCCCATCTCTTGCATTTTAGTAAGTGTTCCATCGCTTCCCAAGTATCGACATTCAATGAGTCCATCTACTCCAACGCTCTCAAATTGTTTTTCATATCGACGAATGGTAATGGAATCTAGCATAAGTATTTTTGCGACCTGTTCATATGAGAAACCATCATTCAAGAGAAGAATTGCATTTATTCTATCGGCAGATTTACGTAGCCGACAGGAGTAGTGAGCTTCACGTAGTATTCTTATTTGTTCTTCTGTTAAAAACCCTTGCATGTATATTATGAGAGCATATTGGTGGAGGTAAATCAAGTCCTTAATGTTGCAATCTCATTGACGAGGGGTATATACACCACAATTTTGGAGCTGTCAAGCATTAAGAAGTATTTTTCCCCGCATATTTTCCGCTTTTTTCACGCACTTAAACCATGGTTATGGGTTTTTTTGGAGGAAGATATTCACGCAGGATTGTTTCAGTAAAAAGAAGAATTGGTATTGAGAGCAACACACCAAGTATTCCACCAACCCTCCCGCCAAGTAGGAGCGCCACAAGAGTAAATACCGGGTTTAATCCTACTGCTCGTTTCATAACCATTGGGACAATGAGGGTATTTTCAAGTTGTTGCACAATCACATACAGGACCATTGTGGAAAATCCAGCAAAATAATTTTGACTAAAACCAATAATTATTGCAGGTACCGCAGATATCACGGGACCGATATTTGGAACGACCTCCAAAAGTCCTGCGAGTACCGCAAGTGGGAGGGCGTACTTGACTCCAATAATCACTAGTCCTATATATGAAAATGTTCCAACAACCGTCATAAGAACTATTTCTCCCCAAAACCAAGATGACATGCGTCTTTCTGCTAAAGTGAGTGTTTCTGAAAGCTTATCTGCTATTTTCCTTCCAAAATAATGATGTAAAAATCTGTCGACGAGATTCTCTTCAAGTAGAAAATATAAAGCAAAAAACATTGTTGTAACAACAAAAAGAGTGTTTGAAAACACCGATGAGATAAACCCAAAAATATTGTTTGTGACGTCTGGAACATATCTTGTTAGATCATTGAAATTCATCGTTTCCTCAAAATGTGGAAATACTTGTTGGAATATTAAGGGTAGGCTACGAATGAGGTTTGATGTCTCAATGATAATTGGTGGGATGATAATTGAAATTATCGAGATAAAAAAAAGAATAAATGACAAATATACAAGTACAACAGAGATTCCTCTTGGTACTTTTTTCCCCGTGAGATATGTCACCCATGGACGAAGCGCACTCATAAGGATAAATGCAATAAGAAGTGAAAAAAGAATGTCTCGAACAAACCAAAAAAAATATAAGGCAAGCGGAATAATGGTAAAGAGTGCAATCGAGCGAGGAGTAATATTTATTGTAATATTATTCTGTTTCATGGTGTGACTTCATTATACACAGCGATATTACTCTTGTATACGAACCGGCATAATTATATGAAAAAATTCTGAGTTCCCTTTTGGTTTAAACAACGTTGGTGTGTCTGAGCGCAAGAGCTCTATAACAATCTCTTCTGAAGATATGTTGTTTAGGAAATCTAAGACATACCGAAAATTAAATGCAACTCGAACATCTTCTCCCTCTAGTTGAATATCTTGCGTAGCAGTATTTTCAGCATTCGCTTCTTTTTTGGGGGACAAAAGAAGACCTTTTTTTGAAAAGTCGTACACGATCACGTTTGAATAATCACGAGCAAAAATTGAGATGATTTTGGTATTTCTCAGTAGCTCTTCACGATTTAAAACCACGGTTGTTTTTTTTTCTTCAGGAACAACACGCTCGTATGGAGGAAACTCTCCGTCGATCAAACGTGAGTAGAGCTCGCAGTTTTCCATCTTAAAGCGGACGATTTGTTCCTCTTTTGAATATATGAAACCTACTTCTTTCAAATTTTTCGCTTGTTTCTGAATTTCGCGCAAAAAGCCTGATGGAATTATCATGGATGAGAATACCCCTGGTCCTTTTTCCTTTACAACCGATAGTCTGAATCCATCGGTTGTAACAAGCACAAGGTTGCTCTCGTCTGCAACGAAGTTTATTCCTGTCAATACAGGACGCGCTTCATCAACTGATGCCGTAAATAAGAGGTGGGAGAGTTTTTCTGTCAAAAAATTTCCTGGGATCATCTGTTCTTTTTCTTTTAGCTTTGGTGGTAGGGGAAAATCCTCAGCTTCAATAAGTGGAAAGTTTCCTTTTGTTTTTCCTTGTGTTATTTGTATGGTAGTGCCATGAGTTTCGACTTCGATTTCTCCAGTCGGAAGCGCCTGCAGGAACTCAATAAGTTTTTTGGGTTCTAAAAAGAACTCCTCTTTTTTTGGTGATTTGTGTGGAATTTCAATATGGCAATATGCATTTAAATCTGTTGTGTACATATGAAGTTTGTCCTTATCAAGGAGTATATAAATTCCCTGAAGTGCTGCTGGCGTATTTATTTTGTCTGAGGAAAATTTATACGCAGTTTGCATGCTTTCGGAGAAAATCTGTTTATCTATTGTGAGCTTCATGGATAGTTATATATAAAATAGTAGTATTAGGGACTGTGGACAAGTGTATAAAATGTTGCGTGGATTTTCAAGACAGAACGAAATAGATAAAAAACGATGTTCATATCGCGTGGACACTATGTTGATGATGAGACCGCCTTTGTGATCGACGTAAGTTCTTCTCGAAAAACAACATTCTTCATATTGAGGTTTTGAATCTTATTAATCGCATGGATAACGGTGGTATGGTCTTTGCGTTTTACAAGGAACGCAACCTCCTCAAGTTTGAGTCCAAGCTCTGTTCGAAGAAGATACATCGAAACCTGCCTCGCAAGGGCAATAGTACTTTTGCGAGAATCTCCTTTGAGCTGTGATTGTTTTATATCATAGAACGAACAAACCGTTTTTATAATATCCTGAGGAGAAATTTTACGCCTTTTTTCTGAAGATCGATTATGAAAAAATTCCTCAACAAGGTCAAGGTCAATTGCGCTTCCATCTGGAGCGCAACGCGCATAAAGCGACATAAGAGTACCCTCAAGAGATCGAGTGTCGACAATCGTTTCGGCGATCACCTTTGCCACCTCGATATCTATTTCGATACTCTTCTCTTGGGCTTTAATGAGGAGGATTGCCGTACGAAGCTCGAAATCTGGTTGTTGTATATCCACGATAAGCCCCCCAGAAAATCGTGAACGAAGCCTATCTTCAAGTTTCCGAATCTCATGTGGTGGTCTGTCCGACGTCAGAACGACTTGCCCACCCGCAGAAACAATACTGTTGAATGTGTGAAAAAATTCCTCCTGAACGGTCTGTTTTCCAGCGATAAACTGGATATCATCGACAACAATAAGTTTGAGAGACCGATACCTTCGTCGAAATTTTGGGGTTGTTTTTCCTCGAATTGCTTCAATAAGTTCATTCATAAATGTTTCGCCCGAACAAAACAACACGCCACTTGTTGCATCATCCTCCAACACAATATGTGCGATGGCTTGTGCAAGGTGTGTTTTCCCAAACCCAACACCACCATAAAAAAACAAGGGATTATACGAAGATCCGGGAGTCTTCCCAACGGATTGAGCGGCGGCAAACGCAATTTGATTTGTTGGTGATACAGCAAAATTTTCAAAAGTGAAGTTGGGACGAAGCCCTGCCTTTCGAAAGATGTCTTCTTTTGAGGGCTCAAAGCTCAAAAGGGGACCGTCAGATTCAATAGGTGTCGTCACAATAGTAAACTCAACTCGAGTTTTTTTCCGTGCAAAAAATGTCAGATGACCCTCAATATCTTCTCTCTTTTTTTCTAAATATTTTTTTGCACCAAGGCTTGTGCACGAAAGCGTGACAAGATCCTCTTTAATCTCTATTGGCTGAACATCTCTCAAGATAGAGTAATAAATAGGGCTTTTTTTCTTTTTATCTTTTATAGACGTGAGAAATTCTTGCCAGAAAGACTGCAACATAAGTCAAAAGTAATAAAAAGGATAATTTGTGGATAACTTGTCCACAATTAATAAACATATTAACATACTTTTTTCAAATTAAAACGATTGGTATGCTACTGTGTAAGGCGTATTGTTTTGTGGCAGATAACAACACCGTACGACAGGGTTGTACAATGTATACATATATGTTTTTTGACTTATTTTTTCCGTCAAAATGTGTTGGGTGTGGGAAATTTGGAAAATCAATCTGTAGTCTCTGTGAAAAGAACATTCAACCCATTCAAAAAGACGTATGCCCAGCATGTTTTTACCCATCGAAGTTGGGGTTTGCGCACGATAGATGCAAAACACACACATATCTTGATGGCGCTCTCGCACTAACACAATACAAAGGGGTAATGAGAAAAATCATAAAAGAAGCCAAATATCGACTGGCATATAAAATAATTACGGATTTTTTGTCAGTGGTTCCACCACATTGGTATGAAAAATTCAAATCAACACAAATACTTTTTCCAAACATGGTGCTCTGTCCAGTTCCTCTCCATAGAGAAAGATATAACAGGCGCGGATTCAACCAAGCGGAAATTATTGCAAAAGGGCTTGGAAAACGCCTGAATATTCATACAGAAACCATATTGCAACGTATAAAAAACACCACTCCACAAGCACAACAAAAAAGCCGAGCACAGAGGAAGCTAAATATTATGAATGCATTTACAGCTGCAGCAACTACAAAGATACAAAACAAGGTGGTTGTTTTAGTTGATGATTTATTTACCTCAGGAAGCACCGCAAATGAAGCTGCAAGAGTACTAAAAGAGAATGGAGCGGATAGGGTTTTTCTTTTCACATTGGCGCACGGATAGTGGGAGTTCGCGGTCTTTGACAAAACTGTATCATAATATATCAATTATTATTTTGTGTCATTCCCGACCTGATCCCCGTTTTCACGGGGACGGATCCAGATTGTTGAAATAGTCTGAAGAATGGATTCCCGCCGGAGCCTGCCCTCGACTCCGATCGGGGGCGGGAATGACAACGTGTGTCAAGAAGAGTGAACTCTTACCACGGATAAGAGATCTTGTATTTGTTGACCTATAATGTTATACTGTGCGAACTATGGAATTTAATCGTCTTATATCTTTAATATTGGGGTTTATTATTCTTATTCTTGCCTTTGTTTGGATAAGTAATAAATTTCGTGCTAATAAAAGTACGGTTCAAACAAATCAACCAACCATCACAGTCACTATAGCACCAACAGAAAAGGTCGAAGCCAAAACCGAAAATGGAGGATGGAATCCCTTCGCGTTTCTTTTCAACAAGCAAACTCCTACACCAACCCAAACCAACACATCAAGTAACACAAATAAAGCAATCAACGGCGCCACGATTACTCCAAAATTTCAAACCAAGGTGAATGTGATAGAAAAAGAACAAATGAGGGACATTAGTAAGACAAATCAACCAACAGGAGTAGAGACAATAAGCAAAACCTATACAAATACTAATATGACGACAAAAAACCCCACGCAACAAATACCAGAAACAGGTGCTTTTACAGCACTTCTTCCCATTCTTTCACTTATGCTTGCAGGTGGGATAGCGATGAAAAAATCTTCATAACTGCTTCAAGTAGGCTCTTCTTTTTTCGGTTATACCATTACCTCATTGTATTGTTTGCTTTTTGTACTCTAGTTTGTAATAATGATTGATATTATTATTTGTCACAAATATATATGGCAAAAAAACCAATAGAAGATGCAGAGAAAGGTCTTAAAAATAAAGCAATAAATCTAGCAATTGAGCAAATTCAAAAGCAGTTTGGAAAGGGTGCTATCATGAAGCTTGGCGAGGGTCCAGTTGCGGCAATAGAAACAACGTCAACAGGAATTTTACCACTTGATCTCGCCCTGGGAGTAGGTGGAGTACCCCACGGAAGAATTATTGAGATTTATGGCCCCGAAGCATCGGGAAAGACAACTATCACACTTTCAATCGTAGCCCAGGTTCAAAAAGAAGGGGGAACGGCAGCGTTTATTGATGCTGAACATGCGATGGATCCAGCATGGGCAGAAATTCTTGGAGTCAAACTTGAGGACCTCCTCATATCACAACCAGATACAGGAGAACAAGCACTTGAAATAACCGAAACACTTGTCAGGTCGGGTGCAGTTGATTGTATTGTTGTAGACTCGGTTGCCGCACTTGTGCCACGCGCAGAGATAGAAGGGGATATGGGTGACGCTCAGATGGGTCTTCAGGCAAGGCTCATGTCCCAAGCTCTTCGAAAGCTGACTGGAGTTGTTTCAAAATCTAGAACAACCATAATATTCACCAACCAACTCAGGATGAAGATTGGCGTCATGTTTGGAAATCCAGAAACAACACCAGGCGGAATGGCTATGAAGTTTTACTCTTCAATACGCATGGATGTTCGCAAGATTCAAACGCTAAAAAAAGGAGAGGAAATCATTGGCGCACGCGTTCGAGTAAAAGTTGTGAAAAATAAAGTTGCACCACCTTTTAAAAAGGCTGAATTCAGCATCACACCAGAGGGAGTAGACAATCTCGGTTCGCTTATTGATATTGCTGCAGAGAATAATATTTTCGACAAAAGCGGTGCATTTTACAAATATAATAATGAAGTGATAGGACAGGGGATAGAACAAACAAAGGAGGCGCTCAAAGAAAATATGAAGCTAAAAAACGAAATAGAAAAAAAAGTATATGCAACTCTCTTAGGAAAGAAGGAAAAGAAAGAACCGACGAAAGACCTTGGTTGAGATCACAAAAAATAGAATAGTTTATGTATGGAAGAGTTACAAAGACAAAAGCAAACACTGTTTAATAAAGCGTTGTTTTTTCTTCAATTTCGTGCACGAAGCGAGCATGAGATGAGAGAATATCTTCAAAAAAAGGCAGTAGAATACAACTTCAATAGTGATATTGTTGAAGTTGTCATAACTCAATTAATTGAAAAAAAATTCCTCAGCGACAAGGATTTTGCAGAAGCGCTCATACACTCAAGAAGCAGTTTAAATTTAAAAGGGGATTTTGCAATCGCCCAAGAATTACGAAAAAAAGGTGTGAACCAAAATATCATTGATGCAGGTCTTCAAGAAAATACTGTGAGTGAATATGAGCGGGCACTCGAGATCCTTTCCAAAAAAAAAGACCTTCTCAACAAACTCGCGCCTGAAAAACGAAAACAAAAAGTATTTGGGCATCTTCAAAGGAGAGGATTTTCATATGACATTTCAAAACGAGCGTATGAGGCGTGTTTCGGGAATACCCAAACAGAATATGACGCTTAATAGGCAAGAGTTCACACTCTTTGACAAAACTGTATCATAATATATCAATTATTATTTTGTGTCATCCCCGACCTGATCCCCGTTTTCACGGGGACGGATCCAGATTGTTGAAATAGTCTGGAGAATGGATTCCCGCCGGAGCCTGCCCTCGACTCCGATCGGGGGCGGGAATGACAACGTGTGTCAAGAAGAGTGAACTCTTACCTTAATAGATCGGTCTTGTAGAATCCTCTCACAAGCAGTACAATAGAAGGGTTAATAATTATTGAAGCAGAGCAAATACACGCGATTATATTTTATATGTCACCCTCTACAGTCCTAATTTATTTCGAAGATCACACAGACGAATAAGGGTTTGAGTCACAACGACCCATTTTTTATGGGTGTATATTTGGTTTGTGGCGCAAGCTGTACATATCAATCCAATCGCCTTCCTGACTCAAAAAGCTGCCTCAAACAATAAACATTATGTTTCAATCATTTATTAAGTCGATCTTTCAAAAGGAACGACAAGGAGAAATACAAAAAGCGAAGCAAGAAGCAAAAGAGCTTCTGTTTCAAGCAAATCAAGAAGCCCTTGTAGCAAAGCAAGAGGTAGAGAAGATTAATCGAAAAATTGCTCAAGATAGCATTGAGCTTGAAAAAAGGCTTGCTCGGAAAGAGCAACTTTTGGAAGAGCGCGAAAAACAAGCTCTGGCAAAGGAGCAAATGGTCAAAACCAAAGAAGATCAAATGGATGGGAAAAAAGAAGAGTATGAAAAAGAGAGAGAAAAAATCATCCAAAAACTTGAAAAAGTCGCGCAGATGACAAAGGATGAAGCGCGGAAATTCCTCCTTGATGCATGGGAAGAAAAACTCAAAGGAGAGATTGCCAAAAAAATACGTGAGTCACAAGAGGAGATAAAAGCATCAGCTACAGAAAAAGCAAAAGAAATTCTCATCGACTCGATGAGATATGGAGCGACAGATTATGTATCTGAATACACCCTTGCAGTGATTCAACTTCCAAGCGACGACTACAAAGGAAGGATTATTGGAAAAGACGGCAGAAATATCCGTGCTTTTGAGCTTGCAACAGGGGTCGATGTAGATCTTGAAGAAGAGGGAGTGATCCGAATTTCATCTTTTGACGCAATGCGCAGAGAAGTGGCGAGGTTGTCGCTTGAAAAACTTATCAAAGATGGACGCATTCAGCCGCAACGAATCGAAGAAATAGTGAAAAAAGTCAAATCTGAGGTTGACCAAACAATTATGAAGGCAGGAGAAGATCTAGCTCATCGTGTTGGTATTTTTAGCCTCCCAAGTGAGGTTGTGCGTCTTCTTGGACAGTTTAAATTTCGCTACTCATACGGACAAAATATGATTCTTCATACCCTTGAAGAAACAAAAATTGGCATCTCACTTGCTCATGAACTCAAAGCAGATGTGAACACGGTAAAACTTGGATGCCTACTTCATGACATTGGAAAAGTTGTGACAGATAAAGAAGGGTCTCATGTTGATCTTGGCGTTGATCTTCTCAATAAACACAGATTTCCAAAAAAAATCGTAGATACCGTAGCGTCTCACCATGAAGACGTCCCATTCAATTCTATAGAGGCAATCATTGTATATATTGCCGACGCGGTGTCAGGCGGACGGCCAGGTGCGCGTCATGAGGACTTCAAAGAATACCTAAAAAGAATAACCACAATTGAAGACGTCGCAAAAAAACAAAAAGGAGTGAGAGATGTGTATGCGCTTCAAGCGGGCCGAGAGTTGCGGGTAATTGTTCGTCCTAATGAAGTCTCGGATGATGAAGCAACAATTCTTGCCACAACAATCAAGGAAGAGCTTGAAACGAAGTTTGACACATTTCCAGGACAGATAAAAGTGACGGTTTTACGCGAATATAGGGCAGAAGCAGTTGCTAAATATAATTAGTTACTATTATTAATTACTTTACTACCTCTTTTCTTACATTGTCACAATAGTGTAATTAATTGAATTAGTAGAAAAAGATTTTGATATAGATTGTAACAAAAAGATATTTTAAGTATGGATTGACAAGACGCCTTCTAAAATATACCCTGTAAGGGTGTATTAATGATATTTCTTGCTCCGAGACTCTAAGTATGGTATCTCGGAGAAATTAAGTATAGGGAGGGGGTGAAAATAATGACAAAAGCAGATTTAATTGCACAAGTTGCAAAAAAAGCAGGACTAACCTCAAAAGCATCAAAAGATGCAGTAAATGCAGTCTTTGATACTGTTGCTCAAGCAATGGAACGAGGTGAAAAGGTAGTTGTTACGGGTTTTGGTACATTTCTCGTACGAAATCGTGCAGCACGAAAAGGACGAAATCCACAAACTGGAGCTGAAATCCAAATTCCTGCAACAAAAACACCTGGTTTTACAGCCGGAAAAAGCCTTAAAAGAAGAGTTAAATAACTTTTCTTCAAGATGCGGCCCCGCTCTTTTGTTATTAATAATAGAGTCAATTAGTACCAAGAGAGCGGGGTTGTATTTTTTTAAAACCTTATGAAACGAATTATTACATCATTTCTCATTATCACCCTTTCGATCATATTTGTGCCTACACTGCACTCTATGACCGAACCACAGTCGGTTGATATCGAAAAAAAAACAGTGCTGTACCAACTTCCATATCCAGGGCTTCTTCCAGGGCACCCACTTTATATATTAAAAGTCATTAGAGATAACATATTAATCTTCACAACACGAGATAATCAAAAAAAAGCAAAACTCTATCTTCATTTGTCAGACAAAAACATGTCAACTGCAATTGCCCTGATCAATGAGGGAAAAGAGCAGGCCGCGATAGAACAACTTAAAACAGCTGAACGTCGATTTTTACTCATACCTCCAATTCTGCAAGAATTGAAAAACCAAGGTGGAGAATACGCAAGCGCATTTATAGTCGATTTAAGTCAAAGCAACCAAAAACATAGAGAAGTCATCATTTTGGTCATTGGAAAAGTGACAGAGTCAGATATTGACGTTCTTGATGAATTGTTGGAACAAAATACAAAAGCCGAGGAATTATTAAAAAACACTCAATAGTCATATAGAAATACAAAGTGCCAGAAAAAAACTTGTAATTTATATGAAATATGGTATAGTAATAACCTGTTTAGGACAGTAAAGGAGAGAGAATTATGCCAAAAGCAAAAAAAATAAATGATACGAAAAACCCCAACCCAATGGAGGCGCTTCTTCAGGCAAGTAATGTATCAAACATTCGAAAAGGCACACAAGTAAACGCAAGAATACTATCTCTTTCCAAGAAAAATGTACTTTTTGACGTTGGTGCAAAAGCGCAAGCTGTATTAGGTGAAAAAGAACTCAAGGAAATAACTACATACCTTCCATATCTTGGCGAAGGCGACACAGTAAAAGTTCGAATCATATCTGCAGAATCTCGAGAAGGGTATCCTGTTGTTTCAATGCGAACATTTTTTGAAAAAGGAAAGTGGAATATTCTCCAAGAGAAAAAGAAAGAAGAGTCTGATATTGAGGTAGTGTGTGGAGAATATGGGAAAGGCGGAGTATTTATCGACTTTATGGGAATACGAGGCGTCATCCCCAAAATTCAACTTACAACAGGTTTTCTTGAAGATCCATCTCGACTTCAAGGACAAAGAATAAAAGTAAAGGTGCTCGAGGTTGATGAAATAAAAAATCGTCTTGTTGTCTCACAGAAAGCTGCCGTGTTACAGATATCTCAAAAAGACATGAGAGAGCGCTTTGAAAAGATAAAGTTGAATACTACATATGACGCAAAAGTTCTCGGCGTTTCTGAGTTTGGGATATTTTGTGAAGTTCAGGGAGTCGAAGGACTTGTTCATATTTCAGAAATATCATGGGAAAAAGTGACAAATGCTTCAATTTATGTAAAACAAGGAGAAACTATTCAAGCTATTGTGGTCGAAAAAAATGATGAAGATCTAAAGCTCAATCTTTCTATAAAGCGTTTAGCAAATGACCCTTGGGAAGAGATTGTAGAGAAGTATCCAAAAGATAAAGAGTTGGAAGGAGAGGTCGTAAGAAAAGAGAGGTATGGATACTTTGTTCGACTAGAACCAGGAGTTGAGGGTTTGATTCATGTGAGCAAACTTACTGGAGATGAAAATTTTGAAATTGGGAGAAAAATAAAAGTATTTGTAGAGCGCGTAAGTAAAAAAGATCGCCGAATGAGTTTAATTCTTCCACAAACTGATAAACCTGTTTTTTATCGATAAACACACTAAAGTGAGTTTTTTACTTCATCCAGGTCTCTTCGTAATTCTTCGATAATTGTGCGTGAGGCTACCTTAATTTTCTCATCAATATTTTCAACTCTTTCTTTCAAATGGCTCCATATAAGTGTATGATCATCTTTTGATAAGTTACTTAAAAATATTTTTTTCTCCTTTTCGTCAAGCTCAGTAAGTACAATATCAATCACTATATGGTGAATAGTTTTATGGGCGATAGTAAGAAGTTCTTGATGTTCGTGAGGGGAGATCTCAATTTTTTCAAGGTCAACTTTCAAATCCTTAATATCAATAAGATGTGTATAGAATTGTTTGTTCATATAATTAATCAAAAACAATCGGACCAAGAGGGATCGTGTCTTCAGGGTCGTCGATAAAATAGTATAGCACTGGACCACGAGCACCACCATCTTGACGCTCAAGATGAGCCATCACTTCGGGAGATCCTCCAAGATGTTTTCCTGTTTGTTGGGCTGGTCCTGCGTCTCCAATCACCACGACCACAGCCTTTCCATTTTCAGGGTTTACTATGAGCATTTTACGATATTTAAAAAATGCATAAAGTTCTTTTGTATTCTCTGGCCATCCTGGTGAAAGAAATGTTTGCACAGCGATGTAGTATTTTTCTCTCAATATATCCTCATCGGTCATTTCAGTGCGAGAATTTGCAAAGTATCCCCAAGCACCTCGGCCGGGTGCCATTCCAGACGACCAAAATACCCCATCCTCCTCGTTTCCAAAATGTGTTTGCATTGTGTCACCTGGATATCTCATCAAATGTTGTTCGGCTCCAATAATCCCATAGTTACGATTGAGCCTCTTCCCATCAAGAGTGGTTGTAGCTGGCACATGAAAAAACGTAGTTAACACATGTCCTATTTGTTTTTGCTCATCTGCAGAAAGAGGGTGTACGGTATCGGGGAGAAGCAAAGAAAGCTGATGAACAAGCTCTTCTCGGGTATGCGCCACGCGTTCCTCAGATGGATTGGATGTGGGGAAAAATCCTTGAGTAATGGTTGTAGCATTTGCGGGATGTGCGAGCATGAGAAGTCCTGTTGCTGATCCCACAATAAGTTGTTTTGAGTTATCCTTCATCCATTGGAGCGAAGCTTTGTGTTTACTCCAAAGATTTTTATGAGCTTTTTGATGTCTTTTGATCCATGCATCCTTCAGGAGTTGGAAATGTGGTTTTTGTCCATGGCTCATATTAGATGTAAAATATGTACAATATTATTTTCGAACAAATCCTTTAGCTCGTATTAGATTCTCCGTCTTTAATCAAATGGGAAATAGCACTTTTTTCAACCGAAATCTTAAGAGGTCTTACCATTTGCACCCCAAGCGACGCAAGTTTGTATCCGAGCCCTAGGACAAACTGCATAATGAAGTAATAAACTGTAAGATTAAGCATATCGTTTATAGTCTTAGGGTCGATTATATCTGGCATTCCAAGGCCTCCACCAGAACCAAGTAAAGAAAATGGATCTTGTTGTGCTTGTTTAAGAAGTTCGTCGGGGTTTGTTGTATCAACATTCTTTGTAGTATTTTGATTGTTTTTTTGAGGAGCTGACTTCATTACCTGAATTGGCGTAGCCTTTCCAGTGAACACAAGAATAATTTGAAATGATGCGATGATCATCAATAAAATTCCGACACCAAGAAGTGAGTAGCCAACAATTTTTTCTGTAGACATACCATCATTGTAATATATTTGGACGTAAATTATCATTAGCGCAGGAAGAATTCCTCGCAGCTTGATACGGGGTAGTTCATTAAACAACCCATAATAATAGTATCCACATATGTGTATAACTCAGTTAATAGTCTATAATTACTGATATGAACGTAATAAAATCTCTGAAAGAAATGGCCAAAATTGCACAAGAACCAAGTAATAGTAAAAATACTATCGGATTTATCCCAACAATGGGAGCGCTACACAATGGGCATCTTGCATTGATTCGACAAGCTCGAAAAGAGAATAAAAGGGTAATTGTGTCTATATTTATAAACCCCAAGCAGTTTACGAATGAGTCAGATCTAATGAAGTATCCTCGAACCATTGAGCAGGACGTGGAGCTGATACAAGACTTTGTAGACTTTATATTCATACCTTCTGCGTGCGAAATATATCCTCAGGATTTTCAACTGTCAATTTCGGTAGGCGCGCACACGCATGATCTTGAAGGGGAGTTTCGCCCAGGACATTTTGAAGGAATGGCGACAGTTGTGCTAAAGCTGCTGAATATAATAAGGCCTGATCGGGCATATTTTGGCCTGAAAGATTATCAGCAGTTTATTGTTGTTTCACAGATGGTAAAAGATTTTAATATAGATACAAAAATCATTGGTGTCCCAACAATCAGAGAGATATCAGGCTTGGCAATGTCGTCTCGCAATACGCGATTGTCAGATAAGGAGAAAGAAATATCCACTCGGATTTATGGAATTCTACAAAAAGCAAAAAGTGTGATATTGAATGGTGCTCAGAATCCTCAAGATATCGAGAAGTTTGTAGCATCTGAGCTTGTGAAATTACCAAAAAGCAAAGTAGAGTATGTGGCCGTTCGATCACTTCAGCTTGCAAAAATGAAGGTTATAGAATCTGATATGGTGATTTTAGTTGCGGTTTATATTGGCGAAGTGAGGCTAATAGATAATATTATTGTGCCAAGTGGCATACAAGGGGCTGATCATTGAAGACACTCAATAAAAATCAGCGGTCTGAAGTTTGAGTATTTCTTCGATAGACTCGATTGTTTTGTCGAGTTTTTTGTGTGCGACGTGGTCAACAGTAGAATAATGCCCTTGGCACACTTCAACAATCTTTGTCTTTGGGTATTTCTTCTTTATCAATATAAGTTTTTCAGAACGATCATTAATTAAGACTGGTTGAAAGTCTTTCCAAGCGAGCAACACTGCGTCAATATGTTCAGATTTATCTCTATATAAATAAATCTTGTCAACAAGTTTGCCAAGCTCCAATCGCTCAATTTTTTGTTTCTGATACAGTCGATCTCCTTCAGTGAAAATTACCACACGACCCATGGTCTTAAGATGTTTGAGAACTTCATACGAAGTTGGAAACATCGCCATTTTAAAATCAATAATATAAAAAATATTCTTCAATTTTAATTCGCAAGATTCCTCATGTTTTTCCGTGCAGTATTTTTTAATAACTTTTGGAAAATTAACTAAGTGAGCTCTCGATCGAAGCTCTTCATTTTCTTTCCAAAAATGATTTGCTTCCCCATGACCGAGCACTTTTATGAGGGAGTGCTTGATTTCTCGAACAACTCGATCATTATCAAGAAGCGTGTTATCAATATCTACAAAGAAGACAAGCGGCTTGTGCATATCTTCATTCTACCATTTTTCATGTGAGATCGCCTTGCAGGTCTTATAGAGTTTACTGTACTATATGTACATGCTGATTGCATAACCTCAACATACATATTATTTATTTCAAAAATACAACATGATAGAGCTTGTTGGCTTCACGATAAAGACGATTGGAGAAGTTATGGTTGGTTTTACTGCTATAATGGTCCATCATCGTGTTTGGAAGGAGCACAAAATCGACACCCGAGTATTTGCAGAAATGAAACGAGAGCGGCGTGTGGGAATTACTGGATTAATACTAATTGTCCTGGGATACATTTTGCAGGTAGCAGGGGCATATGTATTGTATTCCCCCGTGTATTAACGGCTACTTTTAGAGCGGACTCACTTTGATTGCATCGAGAAAGTACCATATGACGTAGAGCAACCCATACGAAAGAAGAAGTATTATCACCCCAATTATTCCCCAAATAAGGAGCCTCTGAGATGTGTTTTGAGTCATCTGTAGATTTTCATCAAACTCAATTGTAGCAAAAATGACAGCTTTCCAAAGATCCGAGACGAATCGTTTGAGAAGGTCAAATACTGTCCACATGAGGATAGTATAGAGGATTGGTGAGGGTTCGCGAAATCCAAACGATAAAAAATTAATTTTCTTCTTTCATCATTTCATCAATTTGTGAATTTGTTGTTATGGGGATGTGCATGGTATTTAGGAGCCTTTGTTCTTTATATGAAAATACATCTGCTTTCTTAATCTTTAAAACTCCATAACTTATACATGTAATCTTATTCATTTTATAGAAATCAACAAGCTTTTCCACGTCAGATATTTTATGCGTGCGTTTGCTCATTTGTTCTTTCAATAAAAAACCATTTACAATATTTTGGAATATATCAATTCGATAATATTCTAGGTATCGTATTTTGTACGCATCATGATTGAGCCACTGAGAAAATAATTCAGATCTTGATCTATGGATAAATTCAGGGAGGCGAGTGACAATTTCGCACGAGCCGGATGGCTTTAATCTATGTGACAAGTCTAGTATGATTTTTTCAAGAATATTTGTTCCCTGATGTCCCCCATCACGAAAAATAGCCGAGTCTTTAAATGATATTTCATAAGGAGGATTTGCCAAAATTAAATCAAACGATCTATCTGATAATTCAGAATAAATATCACTTTTCACGTATTGAACGTTGGTAACCTTATTAAGGCGAGTGTTAAATAGTGCAAATTGTAGGGCTCTCATGTTGATATCAACTGCGACAACAGACGAACTATATATGGAAGCTAAAATAGCTTGCACACCAGATCCCGTACACAAATCTAGCGTTTTATCAACTTTCTGTTTTGATGAAGCTTCATAAAGATCGATAGAGTCCTGGCTCACAGGATAAATTTTTTGGAATCTCTTTATTTTTACATCGAATGGTCTAATATGTTTGAAGTCGCTTATGAAGTAGTATTTTAAGTAAGGAATTATCAAAACATTTGATTGAATTTTATTTGATGGAATCACTCGCAAAACCATCATTACTAGAAGTCTGCGAAGCTCTGAATCAGTAAAGATAGTATATATCTGTTTCTTTTCAAGAGGTTGACCTGCGAAAAATAACAATATGAGCAGTGTCATTTTTGTTCCCTTTTGAAGTCTAAATGGTAAGATTTCCAATTCAAGGGGATAAAATTTGAAAGGGTTAATGTTATATTTCATAAAGGTTTGAAAAGAATAGTCGTGGTCTTTTAATTTTTTTTTGAGAAGTAAATAATCGGAGGATTTGATTTGTGAAAAGGGAAAAATGTCGCGCATATTATGTTAGTATAGCAAAAGAACATTTTTCCAAGGAGATCAGAAATTATGCTGCCCAGCATGGATTCGAACCATGATTATACGGTTCAGAGCCGTATGTCCTACCATTGAACGACCGGGCATATATTAGCCTTTTAGCTTGGAGTTATTGGCTATGAGACGACTTATTTTACCACAGACTTGTATCTTAAGAGCAATCCAAAGACCACAGGAATGAGAAGTATATTCTGTTGAAGGGTGAGCCAGTAGTGGTCAAATAATCCAGTAAATACGACAGTAATTATTACTGCTTTTCCTGCGGGCGACTTCCAAATCACTTGGATCATATTTTTTAGCAAATACATAATGAGCACAAGTAAAGGAATGCCAAACTCGGCTATTGAGAGCAAAAAAATAGTATGTACCGGTTGGAGAAAAAAGTACGGATAGGGGATTGAAAATGTACTTTGCGCTACGAGATAATTCCCCAATCCAACTCCACTGAGTAAATGGTCCTTGATAATTTGAAGTGATGATGCAGTGAGCCACAGTCTTTTATCTAATGATTCTGGATCCCCAACTCCTGAGAGGAATACAACTCCAAGAACGATTGGCAAGATGAGTTGGGACGTGCGACAAATAACACAATTGGTTTTATTCTTAAAACTGCTATATATCAGAATGCCGAATAAACCCAGAATCGCAATTTTGGAAAATGAAAATAAAATCAGCACGATCGCAATGGTGAGAAACATTTTTCGAAGGAGTTGGAACTTATCAAATGGTTGGTAAAACGAAACAAATCCATATAATAAGAGATAAAATCCAGCAAGAGAGTTTGGGTGTGAAAACGTCCCATATCCGCGCATAAGCTCAATTCCTTGTAATGAAATTTTTGCAATCCCGGGAGTTGAAAGAGAGAAGGATCGCTCTCCAAGAAGGTACCAAATTCCTTGTATTGATCCGCGACTTACAATCTGTAGCGCCACCAACAAGAGCTGCAAAAATGTCGAGAGCACGAGAGTCCATAATATATGTTTTGATAGTATTTTGG
>Ga0210057_1004528_pt1 | contig 18409 bp, 18 predicted proteins | sample CryGeyCG2114_010_2_FD_183968 | JGI IMG/M metagenome (GOLD analysis project Ga0210057, IMG submission 183968) | Groundwater microbial communities from aquifer - Crystal Geyser CG10_big_fil_rev_8/21/14_0.10 (SPAdes) (version 2) | ecosystem: Environmental > Aquatic > Deep subsurface > Groundwater ...
CCCCGACACCGGTCCAAACACAACAACATTCACCGTTTTGAGGTGGATGTTTTTTTTGCTATGATATCTGTATACTATTGTTATCTATTATATACAGATTCTTTTTTTTCATATTCTGCTTGAGTTTATTTTTTTTGCCTCACCAGGCTTTTGCACAAGATGCCTCGCTTCACGCGGATGCTTATTATCGTGCACGCGTGGTTGATGCAAATACTCTTTTAAAGTAATATCCCCAAATCAAGAGCTTTGAATGCGTCCAGTAGAGGGGAATCATCCTCTCATGGATCATTTTTTTCCTTCAAAACTATTCTACAAACTATTCAGCAACAACTTCCTCCCTTTGTCTAACCACTCATCCTCTCCCCTATTCTCCATTTCTATCACATAGTCTGCCAACACCGCTTGCTGTTCTTCTTTGGTTGGGAGTAAACGTATGTACTGCTCCAGTATTGCGTACTGTAATGCTAGGCTTTCTGTAGCATCCTCAATCTGCAACCACAAATTATTTTGATACGCCCAAGAAACAAACTCAATGTTATCTTTGTTTTCTTCCATGATACGTACTACACCTTCTTGTATTGTTTGCACAGACCTGTCAGAGTAGTCATCTTTTGAAAGCAAATGCTTTATGGGCCCAAGCGTTTGGTCCAAATATTCCTGCACATGCTCTGCATCATAACTAATGTCCTGTACGTGATACAGCGGACGCATGGAAAGATGGATTTTGTCCGGCTCGTCGACAATATTCATTGATGAAATGGTCTTAGCAATATTTTGCACTTGTGAAAACGATAAGTCAGTCTTCACGAGTTTATATACTGTATATTGCAGTGGGGTATCGAAAGCGCTCGCATCCCTTGGCACAAATTTAATGATCATTTGTTTAATAAACGTTGAGTGATTGTGTGCCCGCTGCGGTTCTCCAATCACGTATCCATGGCGATTTCTTAACCACTGCAATGTTTCTGTGGACGGCAACCCGAGGTACCGCAATATTCCCAAGGTCTCTGAAAAACCAATAACAACTAAATAATCTGTCTGAACGCCTAGAATTTTTTCCATCTGTTTTACTCCATAGTCAAGCCCCCCTAAACCACAAGCATTTGAAACGTAATAGTCAGATGACGTGGTTCCCTTACCAGCAGGCAACGGCGAATATGTCCCTCTCGGTACGGCAGTTATTTCTATTCTTCCCCCATTATTCTTATCAATAGTAATAAGCTGTATGGCGTCACAATGCCCATGTTCCTGCCCCACGCGGGCATCTATTCCAATAAATAATATCTTGATAACCCCCTGCTCATCAAAAGGATCATCTTCTGTTCCATCATCATGATCCAATTTTCTAGATGTTAAAATTTGTTCTACTGCCTGATCCTGCATTTTTTTTATTGCTCGTTCCACAGATTTTTCTTGATACAGCAATAATCCTTTTATAAGAAAGACAATGAAAATGGGACAAGCAATAATACATGCAGCAATGATAATTTTTCTTTTCATATTATTTTATTGAGTTTTGAATATCCTCTTTTATCGCACTATCTTGGCGAAAAGCACAGAATCTTCTCTATAATATGCCACAACAACACATCTGTCTATGGCAGATGGTTGAAAATTTCCAAAACGACATGCCCAGCGATCGCACAGCAGTGACATCAAGGCATTCCCAGATTTATATAAATATCACGAAAAATTTTCTCTTTGCGAAACTATTCTGTAAGCTAAAAAATACCTTAAATAAGCCATTTTCCCCTTGACAATATGGTATTGTTCTGCTATACTCGACCACATTACATACTTCTTTCCACACCATTTGGAAAATAAGTCACCCACCATGAAGCTCGATAACCTCAAAATGGTCCTGTCTGACCACCCAAAATTTCGCTTCAAGCAAGCCTACAAGGCTATTTTTGTGGATCTCATTACCAACTGGAACCAAAATACCACTCTTCCACTCACACTACGCGAAACGTTAAATGCTGAATGCCCATTGGAAATTGACAGCAAGATTTTTGGTTCAAAAAAAAGTGATACACTCAAAGCATTGTTGATACTCGCAGACGATACAAAAATTGAAAGCGTCCTTATAAAACATACAGATGGTCGTGCGACGGTCTGTGTGTCCTCACAAGTCGGATGCCAAATGGGGTGCAACTTCTGTGCAACTGGGAAAATGGGATTTAAGCGAAATTTGACTGTGGGTGAAATTGTTGCCCAAGTCCTTTTTTGGCAGCGCGCGCTCAAATCTGGAACACATGGTCCTACGCATGTCACCAATGTGGTATTCATGGGCATGGGTGAACCATTTATGAATTATGACAATGTCATGGGGGCCGTCCAAATTATGAATTCCACAGAAGCACTCAACATTGGAGCACGCCACATTTCTATTTCTACGTGCGGACTGATACCCGAAATAAATAAATTTGCAAAGGAAAAAATGCAAATCAACCTCGCTATTTCCCTGCATGGCTCAAATGATGCTGTTCGCTCTTCTATGATGCCTGTCAATAGAAAATACCCACTGGAAGATTTGATGGACGCTGTTGGCACATATGTAGAGGAGAGGAAACGCCAGGTCATGTTTGAATATCTCATGATTGATGGCGTGAATGATACCGAATATCATGCCAAAGAGCTGGCCACCCTTATGGACAATCCACTTTACATGGTAAACCTGATCCGCTACAACCCAACAGGTGGGAAGTATAAACCCTCCACAGCGACCTCTATTCGTAAATTTAAAAATATTCTCATGCGAGAAGGGGTGAAGGTCACCCAACGCCACACATTTGGTGACGATATTGATGCGGCGTGTGGACAGCTGGCAGCAAAAAATCAAGAATAAAAAATGGCCCAGAGGCCATTTTTTATTCACACGAAAGTTGCAGTGAATAGTCGAAGTGCTATACTACATAAATAGAATCACATACTATATTTTTATGAACTATTCCTCACCGCTTGTTGTCTTTGTCCTTTTGGTTGTTATATGGATTGTTATTGCAAAAATAAAAGGCACCAAGGTGTCTTATACAGAAAAAAATGGGAACACCAGTGTGTCGTCAGTACCACCCCAATCAATGGCCGAATCGATGTCCTTCTCGCCTGAAGTGCAGCAGGCCATGCAGGAACGCAATAAAATAAAAGCCATCAAGTTGCTCCGCATGGAAAAACACATGGACCTGGTTGACGCAAAACGCATTATAGACAACGCCATGGACACTCGTGCTTAAAAAAAAGCCTCGAATATATCGAGGCTTTTTTTTATTTTTTCAATTCTCCACGAATACTTTTCCACTCAGCACTTAATACTTTTATAATCATTTCTTTGACTTCCCGTGGAAGGGCTCTATTAATTGCATACTTATTCACGGCAGCACGAAGTAATTTTACATACCGTGTTTTGGTGAGTTTATCGTACGTTTCACTTTTCATAATTTCCTCGCGCAATTTCACATGTACATCAGCCGCGTGATCGAGCATTTGTTCACGTACTTCCTTTCCTTTTTTTGTGGTTAAGAGCCAAGTCATACCAGCACCAAGCATGCCACCAAGAAATAACCCTTTTTTAAACTTTCCCATAAGACAAGTAATTATGTGTGTGCGTTTAGTATACCAGATTTTTCTATTTCTTCAAAAGATCTGTGTATAGTGAGAGTATCTGTCTGACAATAGGAGGCCACGCATACTTTAATTCGGCGACACTGCGGACACGTGTCTGCCATACATCTCTATCGGTTGGGCCAGAAAAATATTCCTCCACAGTCGCAGCGATTTCTCTATAGTCATTTACCGGAACCGTCATTCCTCCATCTTCGGCTACTGTCCGTACGCCTGGCAAATCTGTCGCAATCACTGGAACACCGCTTGCCATTGCTTCCAAGAGGACCATACCAAATGCCTCCCCCTTATGCAGAGAAGGTAATATGCAGAGGTCTGCGGCGTTGTAGTAGACTGGGAGCATATCGTTGCTTACTTTCCCGACAAATCGTACAAATGGACCAAGACCCATCCCCTGTGCAGTGAGCTCAAAAGACCCCCGCAGTTCCCCATCACCAACCAGAATACACTGCGTTACACGATTTTGACTCTTCAAAAGTGCCAGCGCCTTGAGGAGGACAGGCACCCCCTTAAAATGATGCGCCGCATCCATACCGCCAACAAAAATAAGTGTTGGAACCTCTGGGTTGAGACCCAACTGTGCCATGAGCGACACGGGTTTTTCTTGCACAGTAAAGCGCTCAGTATCCACCCCAAACGGAAGCGCATGCCATTTGTCCTTATGTGTGGCATAGTGGGCGGCTGCGTCGCTGGCTTGTATATAGTCAACCGAGCTTGCAATAATTGCGTCTGCACTCTCAAGTATCTTTGGCATCCAATACTTGGTATATACTGTAAAAACAAGCCCTTTCCAGCCAGGACTCCGTGTATCCATGTGATACGTGATAACCAGTGGCTTCTCAGGGTTTTTTTGTTTCCACTTTCTCACCAAATTTGCTGTACCAAAAAAAGGATAATGTAAGTGCACAACATCAAATCGATCCAATTCTTTTCCAATACCTGGTAAACGCGCAGCATTTCCATAAGAAATACTGGGCTTGAGTCGTGTCGCAAAATCGATCTGCTCAGTAAGTGCTGCTCTGTGTGTTTTTGCCTGTGGGGCTTCTGAACTTCTGATCTCCTCAGAAGCAAACATTCCAGGGGTAAATACCTCTACTGTATGCCCCTGTTTCACCTGTTCACTTGCAATTTGAAACACGACATTTCCCATGCCGCCATAGTAAGGTGGATAGGAACATACAATATGCGCAATCTTCATAGGATACTTATGATTGTTTTTTTATTTCGTCTACTGCGAGATGACGGACCATGCGAGTCACATCTCTTCCAACTGATTCTATTTTAATATGCAGCTTAAAAAGGATATAAAATATGATAATAATGGCCGTATAAATAATAAGGTCAGCACCACGACCAATACCAAATGCGTTTGCAATACGCGAGGTACTGTTTGGTGACCATACAACAAATGCCGCAGCCGCCCAGAAAATTATCCAAAAAAAAGCACCCTTTTGTCCCAACAGACCCTCTTTTTTTCTTTTTATAACGGAGGCAACCGCAAACAGTGCAAAGGCTGAAAATAATAACTGAAAGAGAAGTAACATATTATCGTATAAACCTGCCAATAAGTAAGTCCCGTATAATCCAAAACCCTCCGCTCATCTTCTGTCCATATTCATGGTACACAACTTTCACCGGAAACTCAACAATGGTGAGCCCATGCTTTTGCGCCAAATAGGGAATCTCTGTGGCATGAGCCATTCTGTCTTGCCCAATGACAATATACATCAGTGCCCGTTTGTTCAATATACGAAATCCATTATGTGCATCACTGAGTGTTACGTTTGCAAAAATTTTATTCATCAGTTTCCCCAGTGGGTGAATGATATGGCGTTTCAACCAAGGCAGCTTGGAACGACCATCCAAATATCTGGAACCTAGGAGCATATCCGCTTGTGTTTTTTGGAGATGCGCAAGCGCTGGCGCAATATCTTCTACCTGAAACTGCCCATCTCCATCAAAGTGGAGTACATAGGTTGCTCCATGCTCTCGCGCATACATGTGCCCTGTTTCAAGTGCGGCTCCTTGTCCCCTATTGATACGATGGACCAAGACATGCGCCCCCGCACGACGGGCTTCTGCTGCTGTATTGTCTTTCGATGCGTCGTCAACCACAACAACTGTATCGACATGATGAAAAAGGCTCCGCACAACGGAACCAATTCTTTTTTCTTCATTGTATGCCGGCACAATAGCAATGAACATATACCACTAAAATCCTATAATTTCTTTGTTTGCAATAGTAAAGTCAATAGTTTGTTGTAAGCCATCTTGAAGACGAACTAACGGAATCCAAGCAAGACCATCTTTTGCGCGTCGCAGATCTGGGACGCCTTTCTTTGTTAAAAACACGAGTGGGTCTTCAAATACAATCTCTGACGTTGATTGTGTCATTCCAATGATCATCTGTGCCACATCAATAGCACGCACCATTTGATCTGATCCAAGGTTCACAATAGGTATTTCTGGTCCAGATTGCATCAAACGAAGGAGTCCGTCAATCATGTCTGTGACATAGCAGAGTGACTGCTGCATTTCCCCATCTCCATAAATGACCAAATTTTTCCCTTCGAGCGCACTAATGATAAAGTCTGGGATAAGCAATCCATCACGGAGCTTCATGCGTGGACCATAGGTCGTAAAAATACGGGCAATTTTTGCATCCACGCTATAGACTTGCCGATATGTTTCAACACAGGTTTCAGCAAATCGTTTTCCTTCATCATAACAGGCACGCGGTGAGAGATGCTGTACAATGCCCTCGTCTTCTTCTGAAAGGTCTGGATCATTTGGATCTGGGTCACCATAGACGACAGAACTTGAGCCAAATACATATTTGGCACGGTATTTCACTGCAAGGTCTAGCGTGTTGAGCATCGCTTTTGAATTTGCCCACAGCGAATGAATCTTGAGTGATTCAAAATTCCTTGGACTTGTCGGACATGCCAGGTGATAAATCTCTTGCACACCCTGAAATTTTACTTTAAATTTATCCAGCTCTTCAAAACTATCCAAATCAATGGGGCTGTTGACATCAAGTTTAATAAACTCAAAATCAGGGTATTGTAACAGATGTTCAATATTCTGGATAGAAGAATTCGATAAGTCATCAATACAAATAACTTTCCCTTCCTTGAGCAATCGTTCACACAAATGCGAACCCAAAAAACCCGCACCACCTGTGACAATAATATTTTTCTTTTCAAAAATTGGAATGCCTTCTACCATAGAGAAAATAGTGTGGAGATTAGTATACCACAGGTATTATTGCACCAACAATAACACCTGTTTGTCTGACGAGTCATCAAATGCATACCAGCCAGCAATTTTTTTCGCTTTTTCTGTCCATACCCGTATTGGCTCCTGGGTCTGAAATGGGCTGGTAATAATATCTGCGTTACCATCTCCATTGTAGTCAGCCACCGCGATATCAAATCCACCGGTATAGGCAAATGTGTATGCGGCAAATTTTCTGGAGAGAGTTCCATTTGCCTCATAATAGGTAATCCATGGATCTGTCCCTCTTGCTGTGGTCAACACATACTCTGCAGCACCATCACCATCAATATCCCCTGCACCCAGTGCTCCACGTGATGCTATAGCAGTCACGGCGATAGGCTGACCAATGCCAGTACCATCCCCATGAAAACGACGTATCTGCAGTCCATTACTTGCACGGTATGCCACGGCAATTTCATACATATCACTCCCAATCTCTTTTGCCGTGGCAAGTGATACACCATCATGCAGGCGGTCAGATACTTCTTCATGTAAGAGTACCCCCGACTGAGTGTATATGGTGAACAAGATCTCACCTGCATATGTTGGTGACAATATAATTTCACGCGTATCATCATCCCCTGTTACTTGTGCTACTGCAAGTTCCAGCGGCCCCGCTGACGCAACAGCCCAGCTGGTTTGTATATCCCAATCTTTGTTGTACAATGCTACCGTTGTTTCTTTTTGTATCGGATCAAATGCAGTTGTCACAAACATCCCCGCATCATCCTGGAGTGGCGCTATATCAGATATATTTTGGGGGAGCGTATGGGTGCTTTCTTCTTTACTTTTTTCCCCCACAGACCAGATGCTTTTGCGGCCTGTGTCTGCTGTGATAGCGACAATGTTTGTGGCGCGAGTCATTTTTGATACCTGCGCAAGTGCATACTCAACTGCCCTGTCAATCTGCAGCAATCCCTTACCAAATAAATCTGCATACTCTGCTTCATTTTCTGGCGGTGTTTTATGGGTCGTATTCAGGACCGCCGCGTACAATTCTTTGACGCTCCATCCTGGTTGTATTGCCTTGACCAAGGCTAATGCACCACTCACAAATGGTGCTGAAAATGAGGTACCACTCCAATCTTCTCCAAATGTTTCGGTAAGACCATAGCGTGGTGCATAACGGAGGGTCCCAACAATCCCTTCCCCGGGTGCAGTAATATCAATGCAGTCAGATCCATAGTTAGAAAAAAATGCCAAAATATGTGGCTCTGCCATGGCGCTCACCCCTAATACTTTTTGATTTTTTGAAAGTTCATCAAAACAAATCGGGTAGCGTTTTTTTTCGTTTAAATATATTTTATTGTTCCCTGCAGCTGCCACAATTGCTACATTGTGCGCATACGCATAATCAATTGCCTGCTTTACCGGTGTTGCGTTTGCATTACTGACCAAACTCATATTGATGACATCTGCCCCATTGTCTACTGCATAGCGTATTGCTTCTCCAAGATAGTCAAACCCTCCCAGCCCCTCCTCATCCAGAAGGCGGATATTCATGAGCTTTACATTTGGGGCCACACCAGCACCACCAACCCCATTATTTTGTGCAGCCCCAATAATACCTGCCACTACGGTGCCATGATGAAATATTTTTTGGTTTCGCTGTGCTACTGTCAGGTCACTCACTGATGGGCGTGGATCATTATCCCCATCACCGGAAAAATCCCATCCATACACATCATCTATATAGCCATTCTTGTCGTCATCGATATTATTTCCTGGAATTTCATCGTTGTTTTTCCATACATTTGCTGCAAGATCCGGATGAAAAGAATCAAACCCATTATCAATAATAGCGACCACCACATCTGACGCATCAATGCCCTTCTCCCACGCCTGATATGCATGTACATCCTCAAATCCCCACTGCTCAATATTGGGGTCGTTTGGCAGTGCTGCCTGTACCGGAAGCATGAAAACAAACATACCAACGATAGAAGCAATTCGTGAACATACTTGTCTGTAAGATACATGCATCATGTTACAATGGGGTTACTGTGTTATATCGGGTTGCCTGTGGTGCACGAATTTGCAAACTATCGCTGTAAATATGCCACCCATCTCGTATATTCAGTGAGAGAGGAAATGGTGGCACTAGCAAAAAGTTTCGTTGTAATCCATTTGATACAAACGCTTCGTCAGCAGTTGACTGAGACAGATAGTAGGTCCACCCATCATGATACTGATAATATATTTGTTTCTTACTCCACCAATCAAGCACGGCACTCCCCTGTGGTGGTATATAGGTGCCTTCCGGAAGCGCACTTATCGTGCCGGCTCCATAGGGGGCCCGCTTCAATAAAATTTCGTCTCCATCATAAATACCATCCCCGTCTGTATCTTTTTTTGTTGGGTCGGTATACCAATAGTTTATTTCTTCAAAATCACTGAGTCTATCGTTATCGCTGTCTCCGTTCTGATCACTCGTTCCATAGCTTTCTTCCGTATCTTTGTTTACGCCATCCTGATCACGATCATCCTCACGGTCATAGATAGTCCTTTCTTCGATCGTATAAAACCCTTCAAACGCAGGAGCTATTTCCAAAATACGCCCTGCCCACCTGTCTCCATAATATATAAATGCCTCAACCTCCGAACGAATTGGTTTCAAACGACAGCCTGGTTCAACCGCATACACGCGCGGAAGACTTTGAAATTTTACTAACCATGTTCCTGGCTTCATACATACCGGTTCACCTATAAAATATTCACGAAGCTTTTGGTCACTCACGTGTTTTACTCCATTGAAATTTGGATTGTATGAGTGATAGACCACGCTGTGTAAGTACGGATGTAACTGTCCATCGTACCCAAGGTAGTAGACCGTGTCCCCATCTCCCTTAATTAAACTCTCTTCTGCCAGATGATACGGTGGTTCGGTGTACATCACAGATCGAGATACGGTTCGCGTTGCGCCATTGGCATCACGAAATCGAAGATAGACAAACTTTTCCCCACTGAGTGGTGAGATAATCCATTTTAAGTTTTTTTGAATTGGAATAAATCGTGCACCAGAAAATATGGCGTCATTACTTAGTGCGACGCTTTCTACTCCCTCAGAATACTGGAGCTCTAGATCCACATAGCGAGAGTTGGTTGCTCTTTCACCCTTGTTCATAATAAAGTCCACCGCCATGTTTGCTGGCACGTCCAACCGGATGGTGTCAAACATGACACTGCTTTCTTTTTTTGCTCTGGTCCGAAACTGGATATAGACGGTTTGTGTTCCAGCACCAAAATCAAGCGTCCATTTTTTATCTGTTTTTATAGACTCCCAGTACGCCCCTTTAAAATCAATATTGTTCGCAATGCGCATCTGGTAGGTAGTATCAGTCGGGTATATTTCCAAATCGACCTCACGCGTTTTTGTACTGACATGGTTTTTGTCTATGGCAATACCTACGGCAGCAGCGTGTGACGACTGGGGTATGATCACAAGCAGTGTCACGAATATGGGCACCCAAAGGGCCGAAAAACTCAATTGATTTTTACGCATAGGTATGGTATAAACACTAATATCTAACAAGAGTATACCTTTTTTGAGACACAGATGCAATTTATGAAATCAGCATACCGGATAAAACAACTTATTCTGGTTCTGGGGGATGTATTGAGCTATAGTGTGGCTCTTTTTCTTGCTCTGGGATTACGCCGTTTAAGTATTCCTACGCTTGACGCACTGCAGACGCATCAGACCCTCTTTGCCTGGAGCATGTTTTTTTGGGTGATTATTAATTATATTAATGGACTCTACGACTTTAGTCGCATGGGCGACAAAAAAAAGTTTTTTCGCCAGTTTATAGAAACGGCGTTTATTTCACTATTGGTGGGTATTATATTTTTCTATATTGTCCCCAGCCGTGACATTGCCCCAAAAACCATTTTGATTTTGACCATTGCTATTGGGTATAGCCTGAGTGCACTGTGGCGGCTCCTTGCGATACATTTGATTGGTGGGCTCAAGCAGCTTCGCACCAATATTTTGTTTATTGGGAATGCGACAGAAGTGACCGAGTTAACTGAAACACTGCAAAAATTTCCAGAACGTGGGTATCATGTGGCGGCACTGGTTGACCCAGATCATACACAGAGCGAGTCAAAACCAAAGCATATAGAGGTGTATAAATCACTGCGTGCTATTCGCCCTGCTATTAGTGCGCACACTATTGGGCTGGTGGTGATTGCGCCGCATATTCAGTCAAATGATGAGGCTATGCGTGAGTTGTACGAGCTTCTCTTCTGGCCGGTGACAATACAGAACTTGCCTGCATTTTATGAACTTATTACTGGCCGCATTCCCCCATCCATTTTTTCTGAGGGGTGGTTTTTAGAACATTTGCGTCAACGTGAAAATCCTTTTTATGAAAAGGGGCGATTTATTACAGATTACGCGGCTGCTATTATCCTGGGTTTGGTGTTTCTTGTCTTGTTTCCGTTTGTGGCGCTCGCTATTCGGCTCAGTTCGGAAGGGTCTATCTTTTTTACGCAAACACGCGTGGGGCGCGGGGGTAAGACGTTTCGTTTGTATAAGTTTCGCTCGATGTATTCACTGTCACCAGATGGCAGTGCAGAGACAGATGGGTACCAATTTGCGAAAAAAAATGACAAGCGTGTTACCTCCGTAGGAAAGTTTTTGCGTAAAACACGAATTGATGAGTTGCCACAGGTATTAAACTTGTTTAAAGGTGACATTACCTTGATTGGCCCACGCCCAGAACGACCACAAATTGTAAGCCAGCTGACAGCGCATATGCCCTATTACCCGCTACGGCATGTGATGAAGCCTGGTATTACTGGCTGGGCAGTGCTGCACCAAAATTATACAGATACTATTGAAACCTCGCTCCAAAAATTGCAGTATGATTTGTATTATATAAAAAATCGATCATTTCTTCTTGACTTGTCTATTTTGTTAAAGACAGTGAATGTGATTGTGCGGGGGTTGGGGCAGTAGGTTTGTGTTTTGCCACCAGTGGGTATATTATTTATGTGAAGTTTTTTGGTGGAAACGAGTTACGCAGCATTCAAAATTTTATTATGGTAATAATTTTATTCGGCTCGCCGGGTGTTGGTAAAAATTATGTTGGTGAAATTTTAAAAAATGACTTTGATTTTTTCTTTTATGATGGAGACGAGCTGCTAACATTGGAAATGAAAAACTATATTAAATTAGGCAAAGATTTACCCGATGTACTTGCAACTGATTATCTACAGCGTAAAAAAGAAAAATTTCTTGAATTGAAATCTGAGTATCCTAAATTAGCGCTTGCTGAACCTCTGCCCAAGCATCTTGGACAAAACTATATGTTTGAACTGTTCCCTAACGCTATATTCATAAGGATTATCTCACCTATAGATGTAATATACCAAAGAGTTAGTGAAAGAAAGGATCATCCTGTAAATATTGCTTATGTAAAAAAATTGGCTAATGTTTTTGAGGAGCCCGTGATTCCACATCAAGTGCTATGCAATGATGCAGGAATACAAAAAATTAAAATCCAACTAAATAAAATTCTGAACATTGCCTAACAAGGGATATCCAATTTAATTTAAAAAAAAATAAACATGGAAATCCCAAAAAACATATATGACACACACCAACGTATTTTTTTCAAACAGTCTTCATCCCGCCTACAACAAGGTGGATAGTTTTTTGGGGTTGCATACATGTTTATACACCATCGTTGTCAATATTACCGTGTTTATTGAACGAAAAATAATAGAATCTAAAAAGTGTGTACTTATCGAAACCAAAAACTTTCTTATAAATCCTGGGAACTAACACAGGATTTTTTTATACAGACGCACAGGGAAAATACCCTACTTATTAACTCGCATCAGAGTCACACGACCATGATGCGATATTACACATTACAACTCAAATACTCCATGTATGAAAATAGAAAATTTCTCTGAGGAATTTCTAGAAGAAATGGCTGAACTGTTTGTCGAAGTATATTCAAAGCCCGGATATGAATGGAACATAGATACTGCAAAATCTCATTTGGAGCAGTACTATAAGTTTTTTCCCGATTTCAACCTCATGGCATTGAGCGACACGGGTGAAATCATGGGGGCGATCTTTTGCTCTATTGATCCACAATACACATCAAACGTGTTGTTTATAGATTCACTACAGGTAAAGGACACATTCCGTAAGCAACAGGTAGGAAAAAAATTATTTGCCGTGGTAGCGAACAAAGCGAAAGAACAGGGATTCTCCGGAATACAGCTGCTTGCAGATGAGCGGTTTGACTTTCCCAAAAATTGGTATGAAAAGTTAGGGTTTAAGAAAACCAACTGGGTAGAGTATGAATCTTCCTTGAGCGACATGACTATGAATGTACTCGACTAGTCGTCTCTGCATTCTCCCCTAAATATAAACCAGCAAAAAATTGAAAAATGCTGACTCCAAGATACTCGCAATGAAGATCTTGCATTTTTCATAATTCTTTGGTAAGGTCTCAAAACTTTTACAGGCTTTTTTTATTGCACCCTATCTACCTACCGCCCTCTCCCAAACACCATATCCCACAACACAAACACACCGTACCGCACCAACTTCGGGATATACTTCACCTTTAGCACCATCCCGGTCAAACTCTTTTGCCGATCTTTACTATCACAAAACTGATGCAAAAATCCTTCTTTCTCGCATTGTATAATACTATACATCGCCATAAACGTTCTATCCCGCTTCATCTGATTCCACAGCCAGCGATACCACATTTGTTTTTTATAGTAAGCAATCAGCTTGTTATGCATGTTTATTTTTTCTAGCAACTGCTCGGCCATGCCTTCATACGGCGCGTCCAGATACTTCGCAATCAGCGGCGCTGCTTCTTTTCCACTTATCACTGACCCCTTAATTCCATCCGCTGCAAACGCACCACAAAACCCAGCCGCGTCACCAATCAAGAGTACATTGTTTGAACAAATTTGTTTCTGCACCCCACCGATTGGAATATGACTGCCAAAGACATACTCTGGTTTTTTTACATCCCCAGTAATGGTAATAATCTTTTTTTCAGTTAATATATCCAAAAAATCTTTTAAGAGCTGCCGTGCCTTTCCCCTATCTTCTGGATACTTTGCCAGGCCCACACGAAACCCTGGCTGATCATTCATATACGTTGGTGACAACCAGCCACCATACCCAAGCGAAAACTCGCCAAACCAAAAATGATAAATTGTTTCTGCTGGCGTGTTGCCCAGCATTACTTCACCCAAGTGCACTTCTTCGTAACCAAACAAAAATTTTTGCTGCTGAGATAGCTCCGGAATACTTTTTGCCACAGCAGAGTGACCGCCGTCAGCACCCACCAAAAATCGTGTTTGAATGTCTTTCTTTTCTCCGTTGAAAAATACTGTGACAGTGCGCCCCTGATCAGACGGAACGGATGATACAAATGCTGTCTTTGGCTCTATATCGACATGCTCTGGCGTGCTATCAGCCAATGCACGTACCAGCTTCTTGGTATCAGTTTGGTATATCCAAGGTGACTCGGTATGTGATTCAAAAAAATCTGTGTAATTAGGAGACACAACACAGATCGCTGAAATCTTATTGGTAATATACTGGTCCACTGAAAAAAACGACAAAAACTCTTGCCGTGTATGCTCGGTAATAAGACCCGTCGACTCTACACTTGATCCCGGTGCTGGCTTTACATCAATTACCAACACGCGAAGAGTACTTGGCAGATGGTGTGCGAGCGAAAGACCAGCAAAACTTGCACCCACTATGACAACGTCGTACTGATCTTGCATAGGCATTATGTTTTCTTAAGTAATCGTTTGAGATAATAGCCGGTGTGGCTCATTGTCGTCTTGCGCGCCACTTCCTCTGGCGTTCCACACGCCACAATTTCTCCACCCTTATCCCCTCCTTCTGGCCCAAGATCAATAATCCAGTCGGCACACTTAATCAAATCCAGGTTGTGCTCAATCACCAAAACGGTGTTCCCTTTTCCAACCAACTCTTGCAATACCCCGATCAACTTTTTCACATCATCATAGTGCAATCCCGTTGTTGGCTCATCGAGCAAGTACAATGTCTTGGTCGTATTTCTTTTTGCCAACTCTCGCGACAGTTTAATACGCTGTGCCTCTCCACCAGACAACGTTTTTGCAGACTGCCCGAGTGTCAGATAATCCAGCCCTACTTGGTTTAATACTTTCAATTTGTCACCAACCGTTGGAATATCTTTAAAAAATTCCTCTGCATCTTCAATCGTCATATCGAGTACTTCTGCAATATTTTTCCCCTTAAAGTGCACCTGTAATGTTTCTTGGTTAAATCGTTTTCCATCACACACATCACACACAATTTCGACACTTGGCAAAAAATGCATCTCAATTTCCAACAGCCCACGACCAGTACAATTTTCACAACGTCCGCCTGGCCTGTTAAAGCTAAAACGTCCTACTTTGTATCCGCGAATACGTGCTTCTGGTGTTGCGGCAAATATTTCTCGAATACCATCATACGCCTTGGTGTACGTCGCTGGGTTACTTCGTGGCGTTCTCCCAATGGGACGCTGATCAATACGAATAATTTTATCAATATACTCGAGCCCAGTAATAGACGTATGTTCCCCCGGTTTCTTACTTTTTTCATTTGGTTCTTTTCCCAGGTAGTTGATCTTGTTTGCCACAGCCCGGTAGAGAATCTTGTTCATAAGGGTGGACTTTCCTGAGCCAGACACACCCGTGAGACACACCAAACGTCGCAGAGGAATTTCTGCGGTGACATTTTTGAGGTTATGTTGTTTTGCCCCTTTGATCTTAATCTTTGCTGTTGAGCTATCTACTTTTCTCCGCTTCTCCGGAACAGGGATGCTGGATTCACCACGCAAATATTTTCCTGTGAGTGACTTTTGTGGATCACCCAATACGGCACAGTGAAATTCCTCTTTTGGCAGTGTTTCTTTTGGTGTACTGTTGAGTAATGTTTTGAGTGATCCAGAATACATCACATTTCCCCCATGCTTTCCAGCACCAGGACCAATATCCACCACCCAGTCACTAATCAAAATAGTATCCTCGTCATGCTCAACCACAATAATGGTATTTCCTTGATCACATAAATTTCGAAGCGTTGACACGAGTTGGTCATTATCCTTTTGATGCAACCCGATAGTTGGTTCGTCCAGCACATAGAGCGCCCCCACGAGTTGTTGCCCCACCTGCGATGCAAGTCGAATACGCTGCCCCTCGCCACCCGAAAGCGTCCCCGCTTTTCTGTTGAGTGTTATATAATGCAACCCAACATTGTCCAGAAACAATAGTCTATTTTTAATCTCTCGCAGTGCCGCACTTGAAATCTCTCGTTGCCGATCATCCAGCACTTCTTCCAGACTCTGAAAAAACACATTCGCTTCGCCAATAGTCAGGCTGGTCACATCCCAAATATTTTTATTGTTAATTTTTACTGCCAGTGCATTGGTATTGAGTCGCTTTCCCTCACAGACCTTACACATATTTTCACTAAACAGCTCCTCTGTTCCAAGCCCAGTACATGCTTCACAGTACCCGTATGGACTATTAAAACTAAACAACCGTGGCTCAATTTCTGGAAATGCAAACCCATCTTTGGGACACGAATATTGCGTGGAATAAATCTGCTCATCATTTGGATATACAGCGGTACAAAGCCCATTTGACAGATCCACCGCAGTCTCCACAGCTTCGGCCAAGCGTGTAAGATCGTCTTTGGCAAATGCTTTTTTTTGTAACGCAAATCTATCAATAATAATTTCAATAGTATGTTTTTTATTTTTTGACAAAGTAATTCTATCTTTCAAACTGTGTACCTTGCCATCCACGCGTACCTCGGAAAAACCACTATTATACATGTCATAGAGCATTTGGTAGTACTCCCCTTTTCTTCCTCGGACGACCGGAGACAAGAGCACTAATTCTCCGGTTGTTTTATTTGCTGCTTTGGTAATACGCTCTACAATCTGGTCAGTGGTCATCTTTTCAATCTTTGTCCCGTCTAGTGGGCAAAATGGCTGTCCTACACGGGCATACAACACACGGAGGTAATCATATATCTCCGTAATTGTTGCTACAGTCGATCGCGGGTTCGCACTATGGGCTTTTTGATCAATAGAAATTGCCGGTGACAATCCTTCAATCTCGTCAACATCTGGCTTTTGCATGCCACCCAAAAATTGTCTGGCATAGGCAGACAGACTTTCTACATACCGACGCTGCCCTTCGGCAAAGATAGTGTCAAATGCCAATGATGACTTCCCAGAACCTGACAACCCCGTAAAGACCACCATTTTATTCCGCGGCAGTTCAATACGTATATTTTTCAAGTTATGCTCCCGTGCTCCCTTAATACTAATTTTTTCTTGCATATATTTGTACGGAGATAATAAGGAGATAGTAACAAGCAGAAAGAGGGTTGCTTTACCTGCGTACCTTTTGCACTCTTTCCTGTCTCCCAGTTACGTATGTAGTACTCTGTATGAACCAGAAAAATCCCAAATTGGGGATTCTGTATTGCCGTCTGTTCAATGAACCGTAACTAGTATACCGTCCTTTTTGGGAAAGTCAATTGTGCGTGTCAATCCAGCTATGCTATACTTATATATGTAAGATTTGCTCTTTAAGGACCGTCTTTATAGCTAACTCATTTTAATTTTTATACCTATGAAAAAACTTTCCCTGCTCTGTGGTATGTTTGCACTTCTATTGCTTGTGGGTGGTGGCTGTGCTCCAAAGGACGACTACTCGTCAACAGACACAAATGCTGAAACTGGAACAGAACATGTCCCCGTAACAAAGAATGCCGCAGGTGCCACAACACGAACATCAACAACCGAGCAACACACTGACTTTGTGCTTACTGCCGAACCAACCGGTGACAGAACCGTTGCTTTTTCGTGGACACTCCCAGACGAACTGGCAGCACAGGCAGAAAAATTTATGGTGGTGCGTGGTACAACACCAAACCCAGAACACCCCGCTACATGGTGGTGGTGGAGAGGTGCATCGTACCGAAATCTCGAATGGTCTGAGTTACCACTGGGCGAAGCACACTTCCGTGTCTGCGCAATTGTAGAAGATAACTGTATTGCATACAGTAATGACATTGTGGTCGAGGTGGAATAATGTGTACACAGAACAAAGAAAAAACACCATATATCGGTGTTTTTTTGTGTAGCTATATACTCAGGAAGAAAGACTTATTTCAAACCGGTTGCTCACACGATACTAGTGAGAGGGCCTACTCACCTCAACCTGCCACACAGCCTTGACCCGAGCCAATACATCACGCGCATGCATGCGCACACGGTGGCGCAGCGTGTATGGCCCCACGTCAGAAGACACCCCCACCGCTCGTACGCCCATATTGTGACAAAAATACAGCGCCCGTGGCAGATGAAAATTTTGTGTTACCAACACGACATCGGTTTCGCCATACTCATGCGCTGCGTGATAGCAGCTCAGATATGTTCGATAGGCATGTGGGTCAATGACAATATCT
>Ga0210057_1004530_pt1 | contig 18408 bp, 19 predicted proteins | sample CryGeyCG2114_010_2_FD_183968 | JGI IMG/M metagenome (GOLD analysis project Ga0210057, IMG submission 183968) | Groundwater microbial communities from aquifer - Crystal Geyser CG10_big_fil_rev_8/21/14_0.10 (SPAdes) (version 2) | ecosystem: Environmental > Aquatic > Deep subsurface > Groundwater ...
AAGAAACCAACCAAAAGAAGCTAAAGTTGGGGTTGCCTGGACAGTCAAGAACCGTTTGCTTGCTAAACGTTCTTACTTTGGATTTAACTACCATGAGGTTATCTTGAAACACGATGAGAGGAACTATCAATTTGCACCAATGAATCCCCATGATTCTAAGAATTTCCCCACTCTAACTGACCCATTAGGCACGCAAGAGCAGTCTACCAGAACTGCTTGGCTTGATTCTTACCAAGGGGCGGTTGCTGTTATTCGAGGTACCATTCCTGACCCCACCGAAGGTGCGGTTTTTTTCCATTCCTCCGATCTTTCTCAAGAAAAATTTGTGAAAAAGTATGTCCCAGGAGCGATTTTTATCAAGCAAATTGGAGATTTTCTTTTTTACAAGAATCCATCATGAAAAGAGCAACACATTTAATTTTTCCCACACTAGCAGTTACAGGGCTATTTATAGCACTGCTAAACTACATGGCGATGAAAGAGATAGTAGATTACAAAGAAAAACAGCTTGATGACTTTGACCAGAGAATGACTAATATTGAACAGTCTTTGAAGATGGAAGAGAAAGTGAAAACCCTAGGTGAGACCACCAATACCTCGTATGATGAGTTGCTTAGAGAACTCGAACTAGACAATAGGATTTTGAAAGAAAGTACCTATAAACTTTCTCCCGACAGAAAAAAAGCCGCCTATTTCCAGAATAAACTTACGACCGACATTAAAGAGATTGGTGACCGTGATTATACTTCGCTGATTATAGATCAAAATGGACAGGCAGAGACAGTGTTTCAAGGGGATTTTCGTCTTTCCTATTTTGAATGGTTGAATGACAAAGAAATTGCTGTCTACCGCGGTTGCGGAACAGAATGCATGCTTGCCTATATTGTCGATATTGATACCAAAAAGTACCATGAAATTTCTTTGGGAGTTGGCTATACTTGGTCGCCGGACAAGCAATATGTGTTGGCTTACCATTACAGTTATCAATACGGAATTTCTGTAGCAGAGAAAAGTAGAGAATATGGACGGACAATTTTCCAAATAAGAAGATCTCACCCTCGGGATGGTAGTGGGTTGGCAAGTCAAACTAAGGCGGCTTGGTCGGAAGATTCTGCTAAGCTTGCTTTGATTATTCGTAAAGAGGACAAGGAGCAATTAGAGCTATTAGTCTTTGCTGTCAAGCAAAATTTCGAGCTTCTCCTACAACAAGATTTAGCAGGTGATAGCCTTACTGGTTTGGGATGGAATGATCAACTGACTGTCTTCTATACGATAGGAGAAGAGACTAAGAAAGTTAGCATCTGAAGTTGTTAATACTTTTCGGTCTTTGCTCGGTCTCCGTTAAGCCATACCTGCAGGCAGACGGGGCTAACGCATTGAAGTTCGGCATTTTTTGTAAACGGCCAGCCAATTTGTAAAGTTTTGGGAGGAATATGGCATCAAAGCAACTATATCTGCCTTTGAAGTATCCAGAGCTACGCTATTCAGATGGAGGAAGCTATTCCTAACATCTAAATCCCCAAACTCTCTTATCAATAGATCAAAAAAGCCTCATAATACTAGAAGGATGTATTTAGACGAAATAGTATGTCTTTTCATAAAATCTATTAGGGAGAAATACCCAAGGCTTGGCAAGGACAAGATAAAAGTACTTTTGGACGAGTATTGCCGCAGAGAGCTTTTGGAATATGATTTAGATAGATTTAATGATGAGTTGATAGATTACCTTCTTTTCTACGATACAGAGAGGCCGCATTATTCGCTAAAGAACAAAGCACCTTTAAGGTTAATATCTGATAAAATTAATGAGGTTAACTCCAGTTCAGAGGAGTCTAATATGTATTGGACGCATACAGCAAGTTTAAGACTCGTATCTCATGTTATATAATCAAATGAGTGAAAATCTATAAAAAGAATTTTGTTTTTGGAATTGGCATTTTTTTCCTTCTTCTGGGTAGTTTTGTCTTGGGTCGAATAAGCAAAGAGAGCAAGTCTCCCGTCCCAACTTCAACTACCGTTCCTATAACAACATCTTTGCCATCTCTAACAGAAACTCCAACTTCTTCCTCTGTCTCCGGAACTTTTAAAGTAACCCGGGTTGTTGATGGAGACACAATCGAGATTGAAGGCGGAGAGAAAGTCCGCTATATTGGCGTTGACACTCCGGAAACAGTTGACCCCCGAAAACCAGTTCAGTGCTTTGGTATTGAGGCTTCAAAAAAGAATAAAGAGTTGGTCGAAGGAAAAACAGTTCGTTTAGAAAAAGACATTACCGACAGAGACAAGTATTCTCGGCTTTTGCGCTATGTTTGGGTAGATGATCTTTTCGTCAATCTTGAATTGGTTAAACAGGGCTTTGCCAACTCTTACAGCTATCCTCCAGATATAAAATATCAAAAAGAATTTCTGGCGGCGGAGACAGAAGCCAGAGAAGCTCAACGGGGACTTTGGAAAGCCTGTCCTGTTGTTGCCACACCAACTATCAATGTTCAAGAAACCCCCAAGAGTGGTTGCGATATTAAAGGGAATATCAGTACTTCCGGAGAAAAAATTTATCATCTTCCCGGTTGTGGTTCTTATACCAAAACCCAAATAGATGAAAAGAGGGGTGAGCTCTGGTTTTGCTCCGAGAAAGAAGCTCAGGAAGCCGGCTGGCGTAAAGCCCTGAATTGTCCATAGATGTATCGGGGGGGGGTCCATACCCGTTACCCGAAATATCGAAGATAAGACTGTTAGAGACAAAAGTTGAGTGTCCAGCACAATGGGTTGAATAATGAGAAGGCGTTTGATATAGTAAAGACACTGCGGTTGGGGGGTTGGTATCCCGAAGGGCTCATAACCCTTCTCAAGTTCGGTTCGATTCCAACAGCCGCAACTGCAATTATTTATTAACGAGCGAAGCGCGCTTTTTCGTTTCCCCACTTATGGCAGGGTAGCTCAGGGGAAGAGCGGAGCCCTCATAAAGCTTAGGTCGCGGGTTCAAATCCCGCCCCTGCCACAAGCAAAAACTACCGCGGCTTGAGAAAAACCTCTAGAAAAAACATAATTTTTAAGCGCCCGCGGGTCCTTATAATTTCTTGATTTTTTCAAAACCACTTTTTCCGCCGCTTTTTTCTCCATCTCCTTGTACTCCTCATCACCTAAAAGCTCCTCCACCAAGCATTTATCCACCCCTTTAACAAGAAGCTCTCCCCTTATAATCCTAAAACCCTTAGGGTTTGAACTTGCAAGCCTCCACTCTATAAAACTCCTTGCAAAAAATTCATCATTGACTAAATTTAACTCCTCCAAACTTTGCATAATCCCCAAAATATCTTTATCAATTTCATCAGGAGTGCGCTTTTTATACAGCTTTGTTTTTATGTAATCTGAAATTTCTTTTTTACTTCGGGGCCTAATTGAAACAAAACGCAGAACTTTGTTAAAAAGGGGATTATTTTCCATCGTCTGCCAAAGCCGCTTCGGCATCCTCTCCTATTTCAATAGGAGTTGTTACATTACCTTTCGCTACCAAATTCCTAATCTTTTTTTCAATATCGTCCGCAGTTTTCTTGTTTTCCCTTAAATAATTTTTCGCGCCTTCCCTTCCTTGCGCGAGATTATTACCTTCATAAATAAACCACGAACCACTTTTTTTAATAACTCCAAACTCCACACCCACATCAATTAAATTGCCTTCTTTAGATATACCTTCGTTAAACATAATATCAAACTCTGCCGTTCTAAAAGGGGGCGCCACCTTATTTTTTACCACCTTAACCTTAACCCTGTTACCAGAAACATCGTTGCCATCTTTAATACTTTCCACACGGCGAATCTCCAGTCTAACGGAGGAATAAAATTTAAGCGCTCTGCCCCCGGGAGTAATTTCGGGGTTCCCAAACACAATCCCAACTTTTTCTCTTAACTGATTTGTAAAGACAACCGTGGTATTGCTTCGCGAAACCGCCGCGGTAATTTTTCGCAGAGCTTGACTCATAAGCCGCGCCTGCAAGCCAATAAAACTATCGCCCATCTCACCCTCAATTTCCGCCCGCGGGGTTAACGCCGCAACCGAGTCTATAATAATAACAGCCACCGCGCCCGACCGAATTAGAGTTTCAGCTATTTCCAAAGCCTGCTCCCCCGTATCCGGCTGGGAAATAAGCATATTTTCAACATCTACGCCAATTCTTTTTGCGTATAATGGGTCAAGCGCATGCTCCGCATCTATAAAAGCCGCCGTTTCGCCTTTTTTCTGCGCTTCTGCGATAATATGAAGAACTAATGTAGTTTTTCCCGAGGCCTCCGGCCCGAACACCTCCAAAATTCTGCCCCTTGGCACACCGCCAACTCCAAGCGCAATATCCAAAGCAATGGAGCCGGTAGAAATAACCGCCATTTCACAGTTTTTAGGGCTTTCCCCCAATTTCATTATAGAGCCTTTGCCAAAATTTTTTTCTATTTGAGCTATGGCGCTTTGAAGAGCCTGCAACCTGCCATCCTGCTTTTCCATAAAACCATACTATAGCCTCTAAGATTTATTGTAAAGGATATAATCTATAAATTTCTAAAATGCTATAAAACCTCTAAAATATGTCCCACTTTTACGGCGGGAAACTGCGGGTTCAAAAAAACACCAACTTCATTGTCTTTTCCCGCAACTTCAACATCTTTTGTACCCATCTTAAGGTTTTTTATAACGCCCTCATATAAAGGTTTCAACTCCTCGTTTTCCTTAGATTCTTTCAATACATCCGCCGTTTCCCATATTCGCACTTTATCTTTAGCTCTAAGCCTTCCCGCTAAAACTTTGCATCCGGCAACAATATCTCCGCTTTTAGGCAGTTTAAACTTGGCAATAATCCCCCCTCTTCCTTTTATTTTTTCCTCCTCAAGCTCCAAAATTCCCTCAAGCGCCCCTTCCACTTCCTCAAATAAGCGGTAAATTATTTTGTATTCTCTTACTATGACTTTACTCTCTCTTGCCATATCCAAAACGGCCTTTGGAACAAAAGTATTAAAAGCAAGCACAATTGCTTTTGAAGAAGCCGCAAGCAGAATATCCGATTCCGAAACCGCGCCTGCTCCTTCCTGCAAAACATTTATAAAAATACCCTCTTTTTTTATCGCGGAAAGCGTGGACAAAATGGCGTCCAATGACCCGCGTGTATCAGCTTTGATAATTAAATTCAAAATTTTGGAATATTTCTTTTCTCCTTTTCCTCCCTTAACACTTTCAGTTGCGTCAAGCTTCTTTGATTCTAGAAGTTTTGCATCTGCGCTTAACACAGAGCCCAGTTTAACTGCCTTTGCAAAACCTAAAATCTCCGCCGGGTCCCCGGGCAAAACCTTTCTTACATTCTCGCCCTTAAAATTCATTAACGCCCTAATCTTGGTCTTTTGCCCGTCTTGAGAATAAATAGTATCCCCAACCTGCAAAGTCCCTGTTTTTACTATAACGGTACACACCGCCCCCTTTTTTGGATTTTTTGCCGACTCTATTACCACACCATAAAAAGGTTCCAAAGTCTTTGACTTAAGTTCCAAAAGCTCCGCAACAAGAAGTATTAAATCTAAAAAATCATCAATACCTTTTCCTGTTTTGGCAGAGATTTCAGAGCAGGGAATTTTACCTCCCCACCCTTCTACCAACACATTACTATCAGCAAGTTGTTTTTTTATTTTGTTTATATCCACCTGCGGAAGGTCAACTTTATTAAAAGCTATTATAAAGGGCGTGTTTGAATTTTTCGCCAAATCAATTGCTTCTAAAGTTTGGGGCATAACACCATCCTTGGCAGAGATAACAATAATCACAATATCCGCCGCTTTCTCCCCCATAGCCCGCATTTTCGCAAAAGCCGCATGCCCCGGAGTGTCTATAAAAGTAATTTTCTTACCTTTGGCTTCAACCTGATAAGCGCCTATTTTTTGAGTAATGCCCCCTTCCTCTTTTTCAGCAACCTTTGTTTTTCTGATATAGTCAAGGAGCGTGGTTTTCCCATGGTCAACATGCCCCATTATGGTTACAACGGAGGGCTTAATAAAATTGTCTACACCTGCTTTTGATGCCATAATTTAAAAAGAGAAACACCAACTAAAAAAATTCCAAAATCCAAGCCCCAAATTGGGAAATGCTTTTTTCTACCGTTCCTTACCCTCACCTTTCTGTCTAGGGGACGCGCTCTTTTTGGAGAGGACTTTAGATATAGATACGGCTGCCTTTTCTTTTTTAATCTTTTTAACTTTCGGGGATTTGATTTTCTCCTTCGCAACCTTTTCTTTTTTCTCTTTTTCTTTGTCCTCCTCCTCTTTCTTCTCATTATCTACGCCATCACCCCTAATATCAATTTTCCAGCCTGTTAATTTAGCCGCAAGCCTAACATTCTGGCCGTCTTTCCCTATGGCTAAAGAAAGCTGGTTTTCAGGAACCACCACATTGGATCCCCTCTTTTTGGCATCCACTTTTATACTCACAACTTTAGCGGGAGAAAGGCTGGCTGTTATGAATTTACTAATATCTTCGTTGTAGTCAATAATATCAATTTTCTCGTCTCCCAACTCAGCTACAATAGCCTGCACTCTAACACCTTTTTGCCCAACACAAGCGCCAACGGGGTCCACTCTTTCGTCAGAGGAAGAAACCGCCATTTTAGTTCTGTTTCCAGCTTCCCGCGCAATGTTTTCAATTTTAACGGCCCCCGACATTATTTCTGGAACTTCTTGAGCAAACAGCGCTTCTATAAATTTAGGGGCGCTTCTTGAAACTATTACTTCTTCTCCTTTAGGACCTTCGGCAATCTCTTTAACCAAAACTTTAATTTTTCTATTAGTTAGGTATACCTCGGTGGGAACCTGTTCGCCAGTCGGCATAACGCCCTGCGCCCTTCCCAAATCCAAAATAACCACATTTTTGTCAACCCTAAAAATGTATCCCGAAACTATCTGCCCTATTTTCTTTTTGTATTCCTCAATAATAGTTTGTTTTTCGGTTTCTCTTATTTTTTGCAGGATAACCTGTTTTGCGGTTTGGGCGGCTATCCTTCCAAACCCAGAAGGGGTTGCATCCATACCTTTAATCATTATTTTAACCTCACCGGTTAAAGGGTTCACCTGGGGGTCAATGTCATCCGCGGAAACGCCGGGAAAATCTTTTCTATAAGCAGATATTAAAGCTAGTTTTATAGAATTAATAACAGAGTCGGGAGAAATTCCCCGCTCTGATGCCACCTGATTTAGAGCCGAACTAAATTCTGTAATTACCATATTCAAAAAAAGGTAAGTTTAACCTTACCTTGCAATTATAACTGTACCAAATAAACCCCCCCCTCGTCAATCTGCAATTAGGGTTAAACCCATTTGGGATTAACCCAAATGGGTTAAACCCTATTTACTCCTTGCTCAGGGAGAGAAAATCAGCATATAATTAAAAAGATGTTTAGAAAAAATCTTTGGCTTATTATCAATTTAACTTTAGCGTCTTTATTTTTATACTATATGGCAGGCGTTTATGTATGCGATACTGTTTCCCTTTATAATTCCAACGACATCATCAACCCATTTCCTTGGGAAGTTTATGGGGAATATGGCTGCGCTTTAAGATATTCTCTAACAACAATGTTTCTTTCTGTCGTTTGGGGAGCTATAACTCTTTTGGGACTAATCATCTCCGTATTTACCAAAAATTTGAAGAGAAATCTAAAAATATCCCTAATTTTCATCTCAATTTTAGGGTTAACTTACGCCTTTGCTTACATCCGTGAACAATACCGAGCAAATAATCTTAAAACGGAGCAGCTATCGCAGAAAGAATCGGAGCTAAACCGCAAAATGAGAGCTACTGGAAAGGGCATAGAAGAAAACGCAACGGGAAATTACACCGTTACAAACTGCACGGATACTTTGCAGGAAAAAAATAATTTTAAGATACTAATAATCTCCTGCACAGCTTATGTAAAGGCGGCAGGGAGCTACATAATAAAAGGCAAGGTTTTTCCAAATTCCTCCGCAGAAGATGTTTATGACAACGCTCTTATGGAATCTAATTCCCTCCTTTGGGATTCCCAAACGGGCGGCATTGTAAAAATTGATATGGAATACCGCCATTTAGCAAAAGGCAAAAGCATTCCAAACGGGCGGTATGGATATTCCTTGGAATTTATTCCTAGCGGAGGATTGAGCAACAAATTATCCCCCTATATCTTTAAAGGTGTAACAACACAGAGTTATTCCGGCTATCTTTTTGATAGCCTGCCCTTCAAACCCGCAGACAAATTTTGAGGAGATTCTATGGACCACATAGCTATAATGAAACCTTCTTGGAATTTAATAGCAAATGTTATAGACGGCACCAAAACCGTAGAGTCCCGTTGGTATAAATCAAAACGATGTCCATGGGATAGAGTCAAAATAGGAGATATCTTATATTTCAAAGATGTAGGAAAACCCGTCTCTATAAAAAGCAGAGTTACTAGGGTGGAACAATACGAAGTAAGAGATAATGAAAACGCCATAAAAATAATGAACAAATACAGCCTCGCAGATTTAGGCACAAGCATACTCCCAAAGGAAGTTGAGGATTATATAACAAACAAAAAATATGCGGTTTTTGTGCATTTTAACAATGTGGAGTTAGTAAGCCCTTTTGCCATAGATAAAAAGGGATATGGAATGCAATGCGCCTGGATAACAACGGAAAATGTGAATGATTTAATAATCTAAAATCCCGCACTCTGAAATTAGGGTTAAACCCATTTGGGATTAACCCAAATGGGTTTAACCCTATTTAGAATTTGGAAGGGAGAATTTTTCCAAATTAATCTGGGTTTCGGAAATCCTTTTTGTTTTAAGAAGCTTCAAAACATTTTGCATCATAAGCGGACTTCCGCAAATAAAAAAATGGGCATTCTCCACAACACCCAAATCTTTATCCAAAAGCTCAGGAATATATTTGGTATTTCCGTGCCAGTCGGCGTTCGGCTGTGAAATCGTTACCACATACTTAAAATTAGCATACGCATTTTCTAAATTCTCAAAAACTTGTTTGTATAAAATATCCTCTTTAACCCTTGTGCCAAAATAGAGAACTGCGCGGGCTAGCGGCGCTTTCTCGTATAACCTCAAAATATGGCTTTTTATAGGCGCAACACCCGGGCCTGTTGCCAAAAAGTAATAAACCGCATTTAAGTCTATCTCTTCCGGCAAAGTAAAAAACCCCAGCGGGGCAATAAAATTAGCCGCATCTCCTAATTTTAAATTCCTAAGAAACTGCCCACCGGGTCCGCTGGCAGTATAATCCACACAAAGCTCTACCTTATTCTTTTCGCTTGGGGAGCTAGCTATTGAATACGCTCTCCTCACTCCCCCTCCAACATCCAAAGAAATATACTGTCCAGCTGAAAAGTCCATAACAGGGGGCTTGTCTAAATGAAGGTCTATAATAAAAAAGCGGGTGCCGAATTTTTCTTTTTTTGTTACGAAAGAAACAAAATTTGCAGGTGTCATTTTTTAATTTGTTTTAGCGCCTTCAACGGAAGAAGCGCGCATCCAATTCTAGCCGGAGTTATCTCCCCACCTAGTAATTTTAAGACAAATGTGTCATTAATGTCATTAAGAATTTTTACGCTCTTCCCCTTCAAATGCTCCGTTAAAAGCGACGCGGAAGCGGTAACCAAAGCACACCCGATACCGCTGAATTTTATATCTTCAATCTTATCACCTCTAATTGCCAAAGTTAATGTTATAGCATCTCCACATAAAGCATTCTTAACCGAAACCCTCACCGAAGGCTTTTCAATAACCCCCTTGTTTCTTGGATTCTTAAAATGCTCTAAAATTTCTTCTTTGTACATGCCCCTAAACCTTAAATATTTTCTTTGCCTTTTTTATGCCTGCCACTAACGCTTCTATATCTGACTTGGTGTTATACAAATAAAAACTTGCTCTTGCCGTAGCGCTAATCCCCAATTTATTATGCAAAGGCATAGCGCAGTGATGCCCGCTTCTTATTGCAATGCCGTAAGAATCCAAAACGCTTGCCAAATCATGCGGATGTACCCCAAATAAAGTAAAAGCTACCACACTCCCCCTTTTAGATATATCTAAAGGACCATAAATTGTTAAACCCGGAATGTTACTTAGACTATCAATACAATAGGAAACAAGCTCTTTCTCCTGCTTTTCTATCAAGGACAGCCCTGTCTTTTCTAAATAGTCCAAAGCCGCCCCAAATCCTATAACCCCCGATATATTAGATGTTCCCGCAGTAAACTTATGAGGAATATCCGCCCATACAGCCTTGTCAAAATACACCTCCTCTATCATCCCTCCCCCAAACAAAAACGGCGGGAGTTTCTCCAGAATTTCTTTTTTGCACCACAAAACTCCAACACCAGTGGGACCAAGCATTTTATGGGAGGAAAAAGCGTAGAAATCGCAACCCAAACTTTGAACATTAATTTTCTGATGAGGTACTGCCTGCGCCCCATCAACCAAAACCAAAGCGGAAGAATTCTCTTTAACCATTTTAACAATCTCTTTAACCGGGTTTATTGTACCCAAAACATTGGATATATGAGAGATAGCTACTATTTTTGTTTTGCTCGTGAGCAAAGATTTTAAATGGTCTAAATCCAGAATTCCGTCTTTGTTAATACGAATAACTTTTAGATTTTTAACATTGCTGAATCCAAAAATGTTTTCTTTCCTGTCCAAAATACTCATCCAAGGCAAAATATTGGAATGGTGCTCCATTTCGGTTACGATAATCTCTCCTTCCTTATCCCAAAAACAACTATTTTCAAAACATTTTGCCGCCATATTTATCGCCTCCGTAGTTCCACTTCCAAAAATGATTTCATCAACGGACTTTGCTCCTATGAACTTTGCTGTTTTTTTATAGACTTCTTCAAACTTTGCCGTTGCTTCTTCGCTTAAAGTATGAACTCCGCGGCGGATATTTGCGTTATGGTTTAAGTAAAAGTTGGAAATGGCTTCAATTACCGCTTTTGGTTTTTGCGTGGTAGCGGCATTGTCTAAATAAACAAGCTTTTTATTGTTTATTCTTCTGCTCAATATCGGAAAATCCTTTCTTATTGCGCCTATCATATATTTTAGGGTTGGGCCCTAACAAAACCCTGTACAACAAGGTCTATCGCAGAGTCTCGTTCTAAACCTTTGGATATTAAATAAAATATTTCTTCCTCGTTTAATTTTGAAATAGACACCTTATGAAAACATTTTACACTATTATTTTCTATTTCAAGCGCGGGTTCAGCAAAAACCCTGCAATTATCTCCTATTAATAGCGCCTGCAACCGTAAAGACCCCTCACTCAGGTGAGCCTTCTTTAGCACCCTTATCCTCCCATTAAACCTAAATGTTGCGTTGTCGTACAGCACCACCTTCACTAAAACTTTGGAAATAGTTTTTCTTGCATTGTGAACTATGTGTATATCAATCTCAAGTTCCTCATTTTTCCTGCCAACAAACACCCTTTCCACTTTTGCGGTTTCTTTTGCTTTATCCAAATTTACTTTAATTTCTTTGCTAGGCATTCACTCCTCCCTCCATTTCAAGTGCTATTAAACTATTTAACTCCAAGGCGTATTCCATAGGAAATTCCTTAGCAATAGGCTCAATAAAACCATTAACAAGCATATTTACAGCTTCCTGCTCGGATATGCCTCTGCTTGTTAAATAAAATAACTGCTCCTCATCAACCCTCCCCACACTTGCCTCATGCGCTACTTGCGCGTTTTTTCCCGCAACATCCATAACAGGGAAAGTATTGGTATAAGATTTTTTGTCCAAAATTAAGCCATCGCAAACTACACTACTTTTGCAATTTTTGGCATTAGCGCATACTTTAACTAAACCTCTGTAGTTGGAACCCCCTCCATTTTTGCTGATTGATTTAGAAATTATTTGACTTGAGGTGTTTTCGGCTAAATGTACCGCTTTGCCCCCTGCATCAAGAAACTGATTTTTCCCCGCAAGCGCCATACTTAAAATAACCCCTCTAGCGCCTTTTTCCATAAGATATACTGAGGGATACTTCATTGTGATTTTGGAACCCAAATTACCGTCCACCCATTCCATAACGGCATCCTCGTAAACAAAGGCGCGTTTGGTTACAAGGTTATAAACATTTCTGCTCCAGTTTTGGACAGTAGAATAGCGAACGCGGGCATTCTTCTTAACAAATATCTCAACCACTGCCGCATGCAGAGAATCCTGCGAATAAATAGGGGCGGTACAGCCTTCTATGTATGAAACAAAACTTCCTTCATCCGCAATAATCAAAGTTCTCTCAAACTGCCCCATTTTTTTAGCATTTATTCTAAAATACGCCTGCAAGGGCAATTCTACCTTTACATTTTTTGGGATATAAATGAAAGAGCCCCCGCTCCAAACCGCGGAGTTAAGCGCCGAAAATTTGTTATCGGAAGCAGGAATTGCTTTACCAAAATACTCTCTAACAATTTTGGGGTGTTTTCTTAACCCCTCCTCCATACTCAAAAAAATCACCCCTTTCTTTTTTAACTCTGCTAAAAGGGAGCCGTAAACTATCTCCGAATCGTACTGCGCTTTAACACCCGCTAAATATCTCTGCTCCGCATCGGGTATGCCAATCCGGTCATATGTTTCTTTTATATCCTTTGGAAGGGATTGCCATGTATCCGCATTGCTTTGAGAAGGCTTTAAATAATAGTATAGGTCATTAAAATTGAGGCCGGAAAGGTCCGCCCCCCAAAGAGGAAGTTTCTTGGACAAAAATGTTTTATATGCCCTTAAACGGTAACTTAGCATCCATAGAGGCTCGTTTTTAATTCTGGAAATTCCTTTCACAGTATCCTCATTAAGCCCTTTTTCTAACTTATATGCGGGTTTTTCGGGATAGGAGAAACCGTATTTATAATTATCTGCTTTAAAATTTTCCATTATTCTAAATTTTAGAATTAGCCAATTCGCTCGGAATTCATCATTATTAATTTAGATTTTGTATCCCCATACCCTTTTTCCTCCACCTCCTTAACAAGCGCCGCATTTCCCGATTTAATAATCTTTCCTTGAAACATTATGTGAACAACATCCGCGTTAAGATATTTTAAGATACGGGGGTTATGGGTAATCATCAAAATTCCAAGTTTTGGATTTGTTTTTTTTAGAGCGGATATGCCTTCAGCAACTGTCCTTAAAGAGGCTACATCCAACCCACTATCCGTCTCATCTAAAATAGCGTATTTGGGAGAAAAAAGCGCAAGCTGTAAAATTTCGCTCTTCTTTTTTTCACCTCCGCTGAACCCAAAGTTTAAAGCCCTCCCCATAAAATTTTCATTTATGTTTAAAAGTTTTAAGCTTTCCACAAGGTTTTTGTTAAAATTCTCTCCGGATTTTTTAAGTTCAATATAAACCGTTCTTAAAAAACTTCGCATAGAAACACCTTCCACCTCTACTGGATATTGGAAAGCCAGAAACAGCCCCAGCTTTGCCCGCTTATCGGGACTTAATTTCACAAGAGGCATTTTATCTAATAAAATCTTTCCTCCCGCAACTGTGTACAGAGGATTCCCCAATAAGGCATTCGCCAAAGTGGACTTGCCCGAACCGTTAGGCCCCATTAAAATATGAGTTTCGCCTTCTTTTATAGATAAAGAAACGGCTTTTAAGATGTTTTTGCCGCCCCTATTAACTTTTAGATTCTTCACTTCCAGCATATATATTAAGTATCTTTATTAGCCATCAAACCCCTATTCCAAAATACAAGCGCCTCCTCCATAAAAACAGTTGTTGGAGACCGAGTAGAAAACTTGCCGGCCTTCCTTTTCGGACTCAATCAACCCCGCTCTTTCCATTTCTTTTAGATGGTAAGAAATTGTGGGCTGGGATAATTCAAACTTTTTAACTATATCAGACACAGACCTTTGTCTTTTCAATAAAAGCCCGTATATTTTCGCGCGAGCGGGAACAGAAAGCACCTTAAAACAATAAGGACAGGCATCTTTCATTGCCATAATGCATAGATAATAGTCTATATGTTAATTTTTATCAAGGGGATGCAACCTCAAATGCTTGAAATCTCCACCAAGAGAAAAACGGCATACAAAGAAAGGAGCATTATTCCTTCTTTTCTGGTCAACTGCCTTTTTGTGCGCATAAATATAGCTAAAAGTATCACCGCCGCAATTACAAAAAGGGAAGCTTTTCTAACTCCCGCCAGGTCGTCAACTTTAAAAGGGTAAATTAAGCACAATAGAGCCACCACAAAGGTATTTACCGCGGCACTTCCTAAAAAATCGCCTATTCCCACTATTTTATGTTTTGAAATTACGGTTTTCACGGCAAGCGAGAGCTCGGGAAGGTTTGTTCCCAAAGAAAGAAAGAGAACTCCCACCAAAAGGGGCGGCACAAAAAAGGTTTGCGCTACATCCAAGGAAATCTCTACTATAAATCTTGAAAATATAAAAATTCCCAAAACCCCAAGCGAAGTTAAAGCCATTACCTTAAACAAATTTCCTTTATTTTTACGCGCCGCGCTTTTAATTTTTTCAAGAAAGGATCTGTCTTCATTAAGCACATACACATAAATCAAGTATGAAAAAAGAAGGATTGCGCCATCCAACCGGGTAAGGTTGCCGTCCAGCGAAAAAAATGCGGGAAGAGCTATTACAAAAGAGGAAAGAACTATATCTTTTGAGCTTAAAACTTTTCTAATTTCAACCCCACCTGAAAGAACAGCTGGAAAGGATATAATTAAAGTTAAAAGAACTAAAATCGCCCCCAGCAAATTTCCCAAAGACAGCTGGGGAGTTTTTTCCATTACCGCATTTACCGCAACAAAAATTTCAGGCAAAGAGGTAGCAAAACCCAAAATAAAAAAACCAACCGTAAATTCGGGCACGGCAAGCCTTCTTGCCAGCTTTACAATATTGGCAATCACCAAATCGGTACTTTTCGCAAGCGCTATGGAAAAAACTAAAATCAAAAAAAGGGCAAGAACTATGTTCATAGTATGAATTTAGTATAACATTGCAAAAAGTTAAAAGGCAAAGGTTAAAGGTTAAAATTCTAGCTTTTAATTGCCAACCTAATCCGTTATCATCTAATTATGCTTATATTATTAACCGGCGATGGAAAAGGAAAAACCACCTCCGCTCTCGGCATTGCTTTAAGAGCGGCCGGCTGGAATAAAAAAGTTTTGTTTATGCAATTTATAAAATCTAATACTTTTAGAACAGGGGAAAAGCAAGCTATAGAAAAATTCCTTTCGGACAATGTAACCCTTAAAACCTTGGGTCTTGGCTTTGTTGGGATAAAAAATGATAGAAAATCTCTGAAGGAGCATCGCAGAAAAGCCAAAGAAGCGTTGACAGAAGCAAAGAAACTTCTGAGAGAAACCCCCTACAACTTGATTGTTTTGGATGAGGTACTCGGAGCAATAGCCGGTAATCTTTTAACAGAGAAAGAAGTCCTAGACAGCATTGATACTATAGGCAAAGATACGGACATTATTTTAACGGGGCGTTTTGCGCCACGGGCTTTATTGGACAAAGCGGAGTTGGTTTCTGAGATTAGAAAAATAAAACACCCCCACGACAAAGGAATTTTAGCAAAAAAAGGTCTTGATTTTTAAACCCCCCTCATCTAAAAACGACCTATTATCTGTTATAATAACTCCGATGGAAATGGAAAAAACATACAACCATAAAAACACTGAGGAGGCTATTTACAAAATGTGGGAAAAAGGGGGCTTTTTTACCCCTAAGATAGAAAAGTCTAAAAAACCTTTTACTATCCTTCTTCCCTTGCCTAACGCAAACGACCCAATGCACATGGGACACGCGCTCTTTACCATTCAGGATATTCTAATAAGATACCACCGCATGCTTGGAGAACCAACCCTATGGTTACCCGGTGGTGACCATGCCGGCATTGAAACACAATATGTATTTGAAAAACATCTCGCTAAAGAAGGTAAAAGCCGTTTCAACTACGATAGTGAAACTTTGTATAAAATGATATCCAGCTTTGTGGAAGAGAATAAAGATATAAATAAAAGCCAGATGAAACAGCTTGGATTTTCTTTAGATTGGACCCGCTATCGCTATAGTTTAGAGCCAACAATTTTAGAAACCGTATTTGATACTTTTAGAGAACTTTATAAAGATAATCTTATTTACAGAAACGAGAAAATGGTTAATTTCTGTCCGAAATGCGGCACCGCCTTTTCGGATTTAGAGATTAACCATCAGGAAAAGGAAGATATTCTTTACTATTTAGACTATGGCGCCATAAAAATTGCCACCGCAAGACCAGAAACTATTTTTGCAGATGCGGCGGTTGCGGTGAACCCTGACGACAAAAGATACAAAAACATCCAAAACAAAAAAGCGGTGATTCCCATAATAAATAAAGAAATACCTATAATAACGGATAAAGATATTAAAGTTGATTTTGGAACAGGGGCATTAAAAGTTACCCCCGCTCACGACCCTGTTGACTACGAAATAGGGCAAGGACATAACCTAGAAGTGATAAAAACCATAGACCGTAACGGAAGAATGATAAATGTACCCCAAAGATATTTGGGACTCAAAATTCTTCGCGCGCGGGAAGCGGTAGTTGCGGACTTGGAAAAGGAAGGAAAATTAGTAAAAACCGAACCTCTAAAACACGCTGTAAGCCTCTGCTACAAATGCGGAAGTCCAATAGAGCCCTTTCTTATTCCACAGTGGTTTGTTAAAACAAAAGCGCTTGCCAAACCTGCCATACAAGCGGTAAAGGAAGGAAAAACAAAAATTGTTCCCAAAAAGCGGTTTGAGAAAATGTATTTTGATTGGCTGGAGAATGTGTTGGATTGGAATATCAGCCGGCAAATTGTTTGGGGGCCAAGAATACCGGCGTGGTTTTGTTTAGATTGCAATCAAAATATAGAAATAAATTTCATAGATGAAAACGGGCAAAAGGTGTTTGGCGAATATAAAAATCTGAAAGAAAAGTACAACTTTTCAGAAATTGAAAAAGGTTTGCAATCCCTGTCCGCCCCTGTGGATGCGGAGTATTCGTTAGAAAGTGACGGATGCCCTAAATGCCGGGGCAAGAATGTTTTGCAGGAGACCGACACTTTTGATACTTGGTTTTTGTCGGGGCAGTGGCCTTTAACTACTTTGGGATATCCAAATGGCAGGGATTTTAAGTACTTTTATCCCACCTCTGTTTTGGACACTATGTGGGATATTTTATTTTTCTGGGTTGCCAGAATGATGATGCTTGGGCTTTACAGAACGGGAAAAGTTCCGTTCAAAACAGTTCACATACATGCAAGGGTAGTTGATAAACAGGGCAAGAAAATGAGCAAAAGTAAAGGAAATGTAATAGGCCCTATTGAGATGGCGGAAAAATACGGCGCTGACGCGTTAAGAATGTCTTTGGTGTTTGGCGTGGCTCCAGCAAGCGATGTTGTTGTGAGCGAGGATAAGATTCGCGCGATGCGTAATTTTGCCAACAAAGTTTGGAATGCCAGCCGTTTCGTGCTTCAGAGGGAAACAAAAGTCAAAAGTCAAGAATCAAGGGTCAAAATTGAAGGTAAAAGGTCAAAAGTCAATGAGGGGGATAAGTGGATTATACAAGAGATGGGAAAAACGGCAGTAACAGTGACCAGAAATTTAGAAAAGTACAGATTTGATAAGGCGGTAGAGGAAATTTACCATTTTTTCTGGCATTCTTTTTGCGACAAATACATTGAAAGCGTAAAAGACCGCAGAGAGGATGCGCAAACTGTTTTAGAAGAAGTGCTGGAAACATCTCTTAAACTCTTGCATCCGTTTATGCCTTTTGTAACGGAAGAAATTTGGGGCAAACTACCAAAAAAGAAAGACACCCCACTAATAATATCCTCTTGGCCATCCGCGTAAGTATGTCTTCAGGCAACTCGCCCGACTCCTCGGTAGTGTCAAGTATTTTGTGTAACCCCCCTCCTTTCCGCTCGCCTCGCCTTGCCTGCCCGACCGAAGTGGTGCGTAGGCGGGAAGCGGAAGCGAAAAGGACGATTTTCCTTCGATTTTACTCAGGATGGTGAGCCTGTCGAACCACAAGTTTTTCGTTCCGCTTTTAGCGGAACTCCTAGCTTCGCTCGGTTTAGCGGCGGATTCTTTTCTGAAAATAAAGTAACCTGTTCCTGCAAAAATTGCTTTATTCTCTGTTCTGCTAAATCGCAGTAATTTTTATCAATATCATAAGCAACATAATTTCTTTTTGTTTTCAGCGCCGCAATACAGGCTGTACCACTTCCAACAAATGGATCTAAAACAACATCGTCCTCAAAAGTATAAAGTTGGATTAAGCGATAAGGTAGTTCAATTGGAAAAGGGGCGGGGTGTCCTACTTTTGAAGCTCGCTCCGCCGAAAATTTCCAAACGCTTTTTG
>Ga0210057_1004531_pt1 | contig 18402 bp, 16 predicted proteins | sample CryGeyCG2114_010_2_FD_183968 | JGI IMG/M metagenome (GOLD analysis project Ga0210057, IMG submission 183968) | Groundwater microbial communities from aquifer - Crystal Geyser CG10_big_fil_rev_8/21/14_0.10 (SPAdes) (version 2) | ecosystem: Environmental > Aquatic > Deep subsurface > Groundwater ...
GTCCATCAGGTAATATGTCAGCTTCGATCCCGATAAAATAACGAGGAGGTTTTTCGATTTCATGTAGTGAGGAATCTATCGCCATCTTCCTTTTCTTCATGATTTCGATGATTTTTTCTTCCGTGTGGTTACCTATGCTGGGATTGTGATCCGCAAATCCAACGTATTCATATCTGAATTCCCTGGCTTTCTCAATGATTTCCTTGAATGAGTGTATCCCCAGATCATGGGAGGGTTCGATGTCAAAAGATGAGTGGATGTGTAAATCGCCTTTTATGTCCTTTTCTTCCACAAGAGTTGGGATCTTGTTTTTTCCTGCAAGCTCTATCTCATTGGTCCCCTCCCGAATTTCTGGGGGAATGAGTTGAAGCCCTAAAAATGAATAGAAACTTTTCTCATTGGGGAACGTATGGAGTTTCCCGGTTTTTAGCTCCTTGATTCCATACTCGGATAAGGAATACCCTTTTTTCAGGCCAAATTCCCGAAGCTTGATGTTGTGCTCTTTGCTCCCGGTAAAGTACTGGAGCATTGAGCCGTAGGTTTTTTCTTCCTGTACCCGCAGATCGATTCGAATGCTCGGATGGACAATGATGGAAGCTTTTTTGTCGCCCGAATTATCTATGGCTATTTTTTTTGGATAAGAAACAAAATACTTCACGGTTTCATCGGCATCCTCTTTTTTTACCATGACGGCAATATCAATATCTCCAATCGTTGAAACCATTCTTCGCAGCGACCCCAACGCATCTATTCGCTTTATCCTTTTACTCATCGTAAGGTATTCTAGAATCCTTCTTGCCACGGAAAACGCATACGGCAGAGGCATCCTTTCGGTTTTTCCGAATTTAGTCAGGTATAGATTTATTGCTTCCAAAATATCTTCCTCGGATTTTTTCCCAAAACCCTCCAGAGGTGCGATTTTTCCGCCTTTGGCTGCTTTTTTTAGATCTGTAATCACCGATTCTGCGCGAGAAAGCTTCAACGCCGTTACCAAACGGAAAGCTTTCTTGGGACCAATAAAGGGAATTTTCATCAGTTCGAAAACAGACAGGGGGATACCTTTGAATGCAGTTTCGAAATGCTTTGAGTACCCTTGGCGGAAATATTCATCCAGATGGGAAGCAATGCCTGGTCCTATTCCAGGGATGTCTTGCAACCTTCCTTCCTGCCAGATATCTTTCACTTCCCGAGACATCTTTTCAACAATCTCTGCCGCACGTTCATAGGCTAATACTTTAAATCGCAGATCATTTTTTAGAAGATATGCCGCAGATATTGAACGGAGGACATGAGCGATTTCTTTGTTGGAAAACTTTGCCTGTGAAATGCCTTTCATATTGGAATTTCCCCACAAATATGATACTATTATCATACTCTTTTTGCACAGTCACAGATTGGGATCATAGCTCAATTGGCTAGAGCGCTTCCCTGTCACGGAAGAGGTTGGGGGTTCGAGCCCCCTTGGTCCCGCCTTCGCCTCGCTGAATCCCGACGTTACGTCGGGAGAAAGCGGATAAAAGATAACTTAGCTAGGCTACGGCGAGGCAACGCCCGCATTAGAATCTGTTAACGAGTTTACAGATTCTTATGTCCTTCTAAATTCGCTCTTAGAGCCGCATCGCTCTGAGCGGGATAAGGCGAAAAGTAAGAATAGGAGGACTAAATCGAACTTATTGAATATTTGATCTTTCATATTGTATAATGCTCTCGCCACATGAGAACCACTAACTATAAACGCAAAATATACGCAACATTCAAAAGGAAATCAGTAAGCTTCTTCCTTGGTGTTATTATGGTATTTATTTTTTTGGGTATTCTCGCTAACCATTTGAAAAAAGTTAATTTTTTTCCACTCCGTTCAACTTCTACAAAAGCAAGTGAAAACATCCCAACAAAACCCATTGAGAAAAAATATGTCGTCAAGGAAGGAGACGACATCTGGAAAATTTCGGAAATCGTATGCGGGACAGGAGATTCTGCTTTTGATATAACCGCGCTCAATGAGATTGTAAACCCTGACCTTATCTACGTGGGACAAGTTCTTTTAATTCCGACAACCTGCCGCTCTTTACATAGGGAAAATGATATTTCCTCACTCTCAACCGGACAGGTCACTCATTTTGGATCTTCCTACAAAGTTCAGGAAGGCGACTACTTATGGAAGATTGCGGAGAAAACCTATGGGGATGGGAATATGATGCAGAGAATCATCATTGAAAACAATCTGACTAACCCAAATGACTTAATACCTGGAAGTACTCTGAAGATCCCCAGATAAGTTCTTTACTATAGGTATCCAATTAATCGATTAATCGAGACAACGAACACGTATTTGATATACTTATACAAATTAAGTCTGTAGACTGTCGACTAACTTTTGCGGGATTAGTTAAGCGGTCTAATGCTACCTTCCCAAGGTAGTGAGACGGGTTCGACTCCCGTATCCCGCTCATAGCAATTTCATGAAGGATATATGCCACGAGCGACACGAGCAATAGGTATCATTACATGCGTTTGCACATGGGAAGATCTTTCAGCAAAGAATTTCCATTGGTCTTGCGCTAATCCCACTCCCAAATGAATGCTTTTCAACTGTGATGGTGATAACTCTTCTTGAAGGGCTATTTTCCCCAACCTCTCGTTTATTACATGTCGCGTCATACTTACATACGTGGGTAGATCAATGGGCACAGATTCATCAAACGCTGACTTTATTTTTCTTTTGATCGCACGGCCATATCTCGTCCTCGTAAATTCGCCATACTTAGCCATTCTTTCCTCCATCCCAACCAATCCACATGCAACTTCGTCGACTCCTTTTTCGTTTGCGGCACTTAAAATTTCTATCCATAAACCGAAATAGCAATCTGAAGTCAATTGTATTCCCTGCAGGACCTCTGGATCGACCATGCTTACCGTCTCTACACTCTCTACCATATAGGCAAGCTTGTACCAATATCTGCCTAAAAAGTCAAATTTATTAAAGAGATTAATGTGTTGCTTGTAACTATGAGCTTGCTCTACCGTATTAGACAAACCTTGAAAAAAGGCGCCCAGCTCATCTCTTCCTGCAAGAATTCCTTCTCTTATTTCTACCATGGCTCTATTTTACACTATCCGTTTGGTATAATTTTGATGTAAACTATTGCCAACGTAGATCAGAGGCAGAGCAACTGTTTCGTCCCAGCACTTTCTCGCCAAATTTAGTAAAATTTGGCCTAGAAGTGCGGGATCGCGTACATTTACGCCGTCTTAGCTCAGTTGGTAGAGCAACGCTTTCGTAAAGCGTAGGTCGTCGGTTCGATCCCGACAGACGGCTCACAACGGCTAAATTGTACTGGGATAAACCGTAGATGTCAGTTCAATTCTGACAAGAGGCTCACTATACTTTAAAATATTGGAATCATATGAAAAGCCGATTACAACAACACCAGAATAAACGATTTACCCTGACGATCATTCTGGCAACCCTTATCCTTATTTCTCTATTGATTTTCATTTTTTTCGTTGGGATACAGTTGGTGCTAAACGCTTCCGCATTCATCGCCAATCTTACTGCAAAACCACAAACTTCCCAAGTCCAAAATAAGAGCAACAGTTTTTACGGGAAAATCGACATTGATTCTATTCCAACAGCGACAAACAGTGCAAAGATCATTGTCGGCGGTTCTGTGCTGAACTATGACGTGTTGAAATTCTATATCAACGACCAGCTTGTTGACGAAAAAAGCATGAGCGCCTCGGATACCTTTTCTGAAGAAATTGGAGATTTGGAAAAGGGAGAAAACGAAGTCTATATTATTGCAGTCTCCAAAAGCACAAAAAAAGAGCAGGACTCAACGCGATATACAGTGATTTATAAGGATGAAAAACCCAAGCTTGAAATAAAGGAACCCCCGGATGAATCAAAAACCGCAAAGCAGGAAATCAGGATTTCAGGTGTTACTGACAAAGAAACGTATGTCCGGGTAAATGATTCCCCGGTTGTTGTTGATGCACAGGGCAACTTCGAAGCCTCAATCCGTTTAAAAGACGGCGAGAATAAAATAACGATCGTGACGCAAGACATCGCAGGAAACACTGAATCCAAAACCCTCACGGTCACGTATCAGAAAGAAGACTAACCCAAAGGATCGGCACTGCAAGAAAAAAAAGGATAAATGGGTGCAATAAGACGTTATCTCCGATTGACTGCAATAGTAAAAAAATTATTATATATTTCAAGTCTCCCATCCGTTGCATGGATGTGACGACCATCCCTATGAATGCCAGAAGACCTATTATTCCCGCAGAAACAAGAGCTACCATATATGTGGAATGGAATGATGCGCCTGAATGAGAACTCTCTAAATTGTCTTGGGAAATGAATTCAGAATCCGCCTTCGCGTACCGGATCCGGTTATACCCGTATCCCAACAGTGGTTTTTTTACCCACAGTTTAACCGCGTTCGAATAGTCTTCCGTTCGCGTCACAATGCTGTATATGCGCGTCAGGTTTACTCCTTCTCCTGACGGTTTGGGAATGATGAAAATTCCCAATATAAAAACTGCAACAAACACTATGAGCAATGTCGCGCGTTTCTGACGAAAAAAATAGAAAGAAAGTGTTAGGAGAAACGTGAGGTAGATGGTTCTGGAAAAACTTAAGAGGACACAGATAAACAACAACCCCAATGCTGCGTATTTTATTCTCCGGTCTTTATAAATGGCATCTCCTCGGAAAAGGGAAAGAAAAAATAAGATACAATAAATCGTCCCTGCAATATAGGTATCAAAAAAAGTGCCGAATATCCTATAGAGGTGTGGATCCCAACCGTCGTAATACAGGTTCCTCAAATCTGGGTAGAGAAAATATTGGATGAATGAAAAGGAGAGTACCAAATCAACCATCAATGTGAATCCCATCCGTACCGTTTTCCTAAACGGAAGACTTTTTTTCAAATGATAAAAAATATACACCCCGGAGGTGTAATAGAACAAGAGACGAACCCAATAAAGAAATCCTACGAAATTCTCCCAAAAAGTATAGCGATGGATTTCGTAAATGAAAGATAACAATAATACGAGCAGGAAAATAAGAATGTATTTGGATTTCCGGAAGTATACTCTCGCCGGGTCCATACGGTACCGGAAAAAAAGGAGTACTAATTCGATACAAAGAACAAGTTCATACACATACACATTCACTTGTTGTCCAAGAAACGATATCCTGCCTAATTGGCCGAATGCGCATAAAAAAAATACAGCGTATGTTAACGCATTAATGACGGGAACCATATTGAAATAGTTTCGCTCTGGTAAGGAATGAGTGAAAACTCATCATGAATGCATATGTGAAGCCTGCGGGCCCGTCAAGAAATCCGAGATAGATAATATAGGTGAGAATAAATTTGCCCAATGGAAAAAATAGTAGAGAGAATACCGTTGCCGTTTTCTGTTTTCGGGCGAGTTCCCGCGCACGAAGGGAGCTATAGAAGTTAATATCCTGGAGAAATTCACTGATGGTTTGGTGCGGAAAATGATCCAAAAACCCCGTCAGACTCCCTGTTGTACCATGGGGAACAAATGCTTCATGTACTGATCCATGCCATACTCCAGCTCTTTTTTTCATTAGTCGAATCAGTCCAACCGAACGAGCCTTTTTCGTCTCACCGTATTGCAGTTCTTTACCCCAAAAGAAGTCTCTTCTTTTCAATGCATAGGATCCGATGTCCCTGGTATTGTTCGTCACGTTTTGCAGAATGTTTTCTCTTAACTCGGTCGTTACTTCCTCGTCAGCATCAACAAATAAAATCCAATCATGCTTTGCTTGCTCCATAGCAAAATTTCTTTGGCCTGCAAAGTCGCTGTTCAGAGATCTCGGTAAGACTCTACACCCAAGCTTTTCCGCTATTTCTCTCGTTGCGTCATTGGAGTTATCGTCGACGACGATAATTTCATTACAAAACGATAGACTTTGAATCGTCTTGCCGATGTGTTTTTCCTCATTTTTAGCTAAAATTACTGCCGTTATCATATCTTTTAATCTGATTATACAAGATATAGCTGTTGCAGTTTCTCAACATAGCTCTTCCAGGAAAATTCCTTATTCAGCTTTCCATATTCTATGTTCTTCCTTTCTCCCTCAGCTACCCGTCTCATGTTCTCTACGAATGTGTTTTTATCATAGGCTACATACACGTACGGCGAGAGTTCCGGAATGATGGCAGACGATAAACCGATTGGTTGACAACCTTGGCTTAAAGCTTCCAGAACCGGCAGATTAAAGCTTTCATAAAAGGATGCGGTCACATATGCCAAGCATGTTCTGTACAGTTGCTTCAGTTGCCTCCGGGAAGCATTGGGAACACATAGAATCCTTTTTGAATTGTTGCTAATCCGAGAAAATGGACCTACCAAAAGCAGAGAGTATCCGGAGTACGCTTTGTTTTTGGAAAACTCAAGGAAAACATCTAGAATGAATTGTACATGTTTTACGGGATGATCCATTCCGACGAACAGAAAAATTTTCTTCTTTTCTCCTTGCTTTGTCGGTTTTTCCATATCTAGAGGAATTCCAAATGGGATGACGTGAATATTATTCCTATCTGGAAATATATTTAGCATTTCTTCCTTGACCTTCTGGGAAGAAACGACGATATGCTGGCTTTTCGAAACCATCCGATGAAGCTGAGCTCGCAATCTCGTATAATCCTGTTTATATAAATGGGGAAAATGGTAAAAAGACAACCCGTGGGAAAACGAAATGACCTTTGACCGGATGAATGCCGGCATGGCTTGATTCACCGCCAGGAAAACATCCTTGGGCCGCAACCACTCTTCAAGCGTTACTCTGAAATCCATCCAGAATTTTTTTGGTAGGAGTGTATGAGATTTCACGCGTAACTTTTTTATAACATCAGGGAGTCTGCAAAAGGCATATAAATGGTAAACGGTATTTTTATCGTATCTGGCCAATGCTAGGATGAGATTGGAAGTAAATACCGCATTTCCGAATGTCTGGTTTTTTTTTACGCAGAGTGCTCCTGCATCCACGGATATATTCATACGGTTTTTTGCCTCATTAATTTAGATGCGATCCCATACAATACGCACATATTGACGATCTCCAATACCACAGTAATATAGGATGAAGCAAAAAAAGAGTATCGAGGAATGAATGTTAAATTGAGACCTATGGTAATAAGGGTTTGTACGCCATACAAGACAATAACGTAAGAAGCCTTATCGTAGATGTAGATTACGTTAGCAAATACTGCGTTTATCAACAAGAACGGCAGGGCAAAAATAACAATTCTAACTACCTCTATGGATGGGATATATCCCTTTACGAGAACATATTTTAATACAAAAGGCGAAAAAATCCACGTTGCGAATGCCACTCCAAACCCCAGAATTGCCAACAGCTCCAAGTCTCTCCTTATTTTTCTTAAAAACTGAGGGATGTTGGTTCTCTTTAATTGTGACAAAACAGGGGTTGCGGATACATTGTAACTCAAGATGAGGAAAAGAAGCCCGTCAAAAAATTTGTAACCTGCAGAATAAATTCCGACATCAGTATTTCCTTTTAAAAATCTTAGGAGAAACACATCTATTTTGAAATACAATCCAGCAAAAAAAGCGATCAAAACAAATGCGTATGATTTTTTTATAATGGCTGACCATTCTTTCAAACGAATTTTCAGGGACAAATATCCGGACTCTTTGTTCAAAATGAAAAGCATCATCAGAAAATACGATAAATATACAAAGAAAATGATAATAAAGATCGAGCGCAAAGAAGGATGAAATAGTAGAGAAATAATAAGACCCATCGTAAGAACGCCATTCATGATCAGGCTGATATAGGAGGATTTATATGCTTCCTGCTTTACCGCCGTCCAGATGAAGTAACTTCCGGATGACATATTCGAGAAAATTACCACAGAGGTAAGAAGCAGATAAATAAAAGTTTCAGTCTGGTTTACAAATAAAACCGTTCCCATACCCAGCGTAAGAACATATCCTGCCAGATACAAATAGAATCGCAAAGAAAATACGGATTGAAGAGTAGTATTTTGCCGAGGGGCTACATGCACAATACTGTACGAGGTCGTACCGAAGTCCATAAGAGGAGATAAAATGGTAATTTGCGCCCAAACCAGGGTATAGATACCATAATCTTTTGGAGACAGGAATCTGACAAGGAAAACAAACAAGATAAAGGTAAGGATTCGGATTCCAAAAGATGAAACGTTCATGCTGATAAAGTTAAAAAGAAACGTGCCCTTTTGGATTTTTTTTCTTAGGAGGAGCATATATGTTAACCACTCCATGTAAGCGTATCCTAAATCAACTGGCATTCTGAAAAAACCATCCCTGTAGCCTTTGTCTTTAATGAATCGCGCCCAAAACATATGCAAAGGATAAAGAACAATTTTCTTTAGGCTGGTGGGTTCATTTTTTCGGTATTTCCTTTCTGCTTCTCGCCTTCCATAGTTTGTAAACTTAGCAAAAATCTGGGATAAGGAGCGATAGGAATGGTGAATTATTGGGTTTTTTAAAATACCCGCTTTGCCCGAAACAAGCTCAAATCGTTCATGGACTAGGTTCGGAGAGATTTTAGTATGGTTTTTTTTGAAAAGCCTAAGCATTTTATAGCTCTCTCCCCCATGTCGCACTCCCCTACCAAAAACAAAATTTGTATAAGGAATAAGATATCCGTGTTTACCTGTTTCTTGTCCGTAAACGATTGTTCTAACTTCTTCCCTAAGCTCAGGACTCACAATTTCATCTGAATCCAGCGATAGAACCCACGATCCATTGGCCTTCTCGAGGGCAAATGCCTTTTGTTTTCCCAGGTCTGTATCTTCACGAAGATAGACCCGGGCATGGTATTTTCTGGCAATACCCCGAGTTCTATCTCTAGAATACGCATCCACGACGATCAACTCGTCCGCTATGTCTTTAACCGAATCCAGCGCACTCTCTAAAACATCCGAGGAGTTTTTGGTTATTAATATTACGGACAGGTGTGGTTTTATATTCTTCATGAGTTAGATTTCATCTGAATTATAGTCGAAAGAGGCAAAACACGCAACGCTTAGGGTGGATGCAAAACCTATAGTATTTCCCCTATTATCTGATATAATTTGACTCTAAATATTAAACCTATGATTCCTTATGTAGAATCTGGAGTAAAACAACCGTATCCTGAGGTAGAAATCTTGCGCGGCTTGAATCAAAGGCACTTTTTTACTCGGGAAAATGTAACCATAGCTGAAAATAGATCCGGAGAAGACGTGTATAAAGAATTAGCTTCTAATTCGCAAGAGGCTCTTCGGGAGGCTCTGAAAATATTGAACAGTCAGGAATTCCAGGAACTTATACAGACTGGGCACATTACATTTGGCGCAATAAAACCGCGGGTACATCGCGATAGTACAATTCCTGCTCAAAACGACCTAGCGGCAGCATATTTTCTTGAAAATGAAATACTATCTCCTCTTCAGGTCATATTTTCCTTTAGTTTCCAATTTTCCCCCGATCTTTTAAAGGGATTTTATCCGCCAGAAGTCTGGAAGGTTCTCCAAGAACTCCAAGCCACGGACACGTTTACCTCATACATGACTAGTGGTCCAGAAACAGGACTTATTCTTTTCAGCCCTTTGGACAGCGCAGTTACCGAGTGGAGGCATCAAATAGGAAGCACTAACCCCCGAATAGGGAAAAAAAAACACGAAAATAGCATCCGCGCACGGTTTGCGAAACATACTCGTCAGAATTTAGTTCATGGAAGCTCGTCTATACCGGAGGCACAAAGAGAAATCCAGTGGCTTTCTGCAAGGATATCTTCTTTCGTATGTTGACTATAGTCCATTGATATGCTCCTCCCTCTTCGTAACAATGGGGATTATGAATAGATACAAAACTATTCTTAAATCTAAATTCTTCATTCTTAATTCCATATTCTGTATTCTATGTACTATCTTCTTTCTTCTTCCCACTACGGTTAAGGCAGAATGGACTAAGTATCCAAATAATCCTGTACTATCTGCCTCAGAAGATGGATCCGATGGGACAAAAAACTACGCACCGTTCGTCATGTTTGAAAATGGAATATTTAAAATGTGGTATCACGGCGTAAGCGGATTAATTTTTAAAATCTATTATGCAGAGTCACCAGACGGTATTCACTGGAATAAAACCGTAAAAGAACCTGTGGTCTCTCCCCTTTCGGATCACGGTGAAATTGCAGCTGCCGAGCCCTGGGTAATACATGATGAGACCGGATATAAAATGTGGTTCAACGCATTCGGAACAAACTATGTTTATAGGATGCGATACGCAACGTCAGTAGACGGCATTCACTGGGATATTCGTACTGAACCGGTATTGGATGGACAATATGGATCCTGGGACGCAATCGGAATTACGCATCCTAGTATCTACTACGACGGATCCCTATACCATCTCTGGTATAGTTCATCAAACATCCAAAGTGGATGGAAAGTGGGATATGCTACTTCACCCGATGGGATAACGTGGACGAAATTTGCGGGAAACCCCCTCAATTTCCCGTCAGCCGGGTTTGCCGAAGCAGTCTCCATAATGAAAATTGACGACGTATTCCACGCCTGGTATGACACAGGATATTATCGCTGCACCGATATCTACCATGCGGTATCAAAAAACGGGATTGACTGGGCATGCGATGGAGACTGCACTGTTTTGACAGTCGGATTGGATACACAAGATTCTTCCGAAATTCTGAGTCCATCGGTTCTAAAACTAAATTCTACTTATTATATGTGGTATAGCGCAGATAATGGTACCACGCGGCATATCAATTTGGCCACGGAAGAAATCGGAAAAGACCCAATCGTTATCATTCCCGGACTTTTCGCATCCTGGAATAGGAACGGGATCCTGCATAATGAAAACGCCGGAATTTACGATTGGAAGATTATGCCGGAAGTTAAGGAATATGAAGGCATAATATCAACTCTGAAAGCAATCGGGTACACAGAAGAAGATGTATTTTTATTTCCGTATGACTGGAGGAAAAGCGTCGAAGAAACAGCAGGAGACTTAGATGTTTTCTTAGAACAAAAAGTCTTATTAAATCATGCAAACAAAAAAGTAATCCTGATCGGTCACTCTCTTGAAGGACTTGTCGGCCGAATATGGGCCCAGAAATATCAAAAAGACTCTCTAAATAGACTTATAACGGTCGGTACGCCACACCAAGGAGTCGCGCAGGTCTATAAACCACTCGAGTCAGGAGAAATTGAACGGGATAATACGCTCCTGTGGCTTGCGGAAAAACTTATCCTTATTCTCAATAAAACCGGTTTAGAGAGTGATCGCATAACATTCCGACGGGTGTTTCCAGTGGCGTACGATTTACTCCCCATATTGAATTTTTTGAAAAATGAGGCAGGCGAAGACCTGGCAACTGAAGATCTATCAATAAAAAACGAGCTATTGTTACCTATGATCGTAGTTTTGACCAGATTTATCCAAAGTTTGTATCTGTGTACGGTAATATCACAGATACGGTAGCCGGGTATATTGTGAAGCCTGCAGATCCGATGCACTCTCTATTGGGTAACTATGTTGACGGTCAACCGGTTTCGTCTTTTTTTGAAAATGGAGATAATACCGTTTTGGTGAAAAGCTCAAACCAGGACACAGACTCTCAGGAATTACTTCTCGATCATACGGATATCATTACGAAAAAAGAATCAATAAAAAAAATCCTGGATCTGGCCGGTATTCCCCTGCAAGACAATCAAATAGTCGAGGGACAAAAAACAATAATTTCCCCTTCGCTTATTTTCATTATTCGCTCTCCTGCAACAATGGAGGTGGTCGCGGGAACTGAAACTTATTCTGAGCAGGATGGTATTATTTTCATCCCAAATGCGCAATCAGGAGCGTATTCCCTGCGCGTAAAAGGTGTGGAAAAGGGAACATATTCTGTGGTTGTTGGGCAGATTAGTGAACAAAACGATACATGGGATACCATTAATGGCGAAGTCGTACAAGACCCTCCGTCATCACAGATCGATACGTACACGATTTCTTACGACAACGTATATTCTCAAAGTATTGAGCCCACCCCAACTCCCATTCCCCCAACCCCCACATTCACTCCTACTCCTACATTTACCCCGACGCTTACTCCTACTCCTACAATCAAGCCGCCAACTCCGACCGCAACACCGAATAAACATAAGTATGAATGGAAAAAAAAGCTGCATGCTCTTTGGATAAAATTCTTTAGAATCTTCTGGAAAAATTTGAAATTTAGAAAGTAGGGGGCGTCGTGTGGCCGTTGAAGGACTTGCTCAACTGATTATTTATTGCAGAGTATACCCTTTTCAAGCTAGCGCTTATCAAGCTTAGGTGAGTCAAAAGGTGGCTTTTGGCATAGTTATAAATACTTTTCTATCTCTTTCCAGGAGTTTATGCGAGTAATATTCTTTAGTGGTTTCTCTGTTTTCTTATTCCAAGGCATTGTCAGTAAAAAGACTTTAATGTTTTCCGCAGCGCAATCAAAGGCGAAGTCCAGATGATCTTCAAAAAAAACTTTTACCCCTAATTTCCTGCATACTGCCGATTTTCTAATTTTAACCTCATAATCGTGAGAAAACTGGTTGGTATGATGAATTGCCTGGAATTTATCGGGAAAATAATGCTCTACCCATTGTTTCGTGATTTTATCGCTAAAATGCGGCCGCGAAGTGATAATTACCATTCGATATTTTTTTCTGAGGTAGTCAATTGCCTCGACTGCACCGGATACCGGCTTCATTCTATCCATGTAGGACGAACGGAGGAAACGGTAAGTTCGATCGACAGCCTGTTTTGGTGTACAGTTCCAAACTCCAGCAAGATTGTGATTAATGTGATCATTCAGGTGAAAATTTGTCCGATAATATCGGTTATGATATTCGATTAAAGGAGTGGTAAAATCCGCCAATACCGAATCCAGGTCAAAACCGATAAGCATGAAAAGATTATATCACGAACGACCTTTCGGACTTGCCCTGAGCGAGCGAAAGCGAGTCGAAGGGTGGCCGTTGAGGGACTTACTCAACTGACAGTTTGCGACTCGAATAACTGTCGCATTACTGTCAGTTAGTCCCGCATTTGCGGGAAACCCCCGTGGTGGTCGCGACAGGACTTGAACCTATGACCTTTCGAATGTGAATCGAACGCTCTAGCCAGCTGAGCTACGCGACCAATATATTTATTATACTAAACCCTTGTTTTTTTGAATTTGTTTCATTACAATTTTCACTATGTCTTTTGTAAAACGCGTCATTGAGTTTGTGATGGATATCCTTGAAACCATTGTTTTTGTGGGTTCAATTTTCATTATGCTTTACCTTTTCATCATGCAGCCCAATCAGGTAAAAGGAGCCTCCATGGAACCTACGTTTGCTTCGGGAGACTATATCTTTACCAGTAAAATCACGTATAAATTCCGATCTCCTGAAAGGGGCGACATTGTAGTATTCAGGTCTCCTAAAAACCCCGATATTGATTACATAAAACGAGTTATCGGGCTACCTGGGGACCAAATACTGATCCAAAAAGGCACGGTATTCGTAAACGGAACGTCTATAAATGAATCTTACATCACGTCCTCAACCAACCTCTGGGATGGGGGATTTGTTTCGGAAGGAGTACCCATTACGGTTCCGGAAAGCGAGCTATTCGTGATGGGAGACAATCGTCAACGGTCATCGGATTCACGGGAATTCGGACCCATTCCTGCGGAAAGTGTCATTGGTCAGGTATTCTACAGATACTTCCCTTCTTCAAAGATGGGAGAGATCCGCAATCCCTTTCCCAAGACGAATACACTGCGTTCCTCTTCAGGACTGCTCGTCTCCCTTCCATGCCTCTAAATATCTCATAAGGCTTTTTAGAAGAGTATTGGTTTTTGCGAGATTCCCTTTTAGCTCAAGACTGAGCTTGCTTTTGATCCTTGTCTGAACTATTTTTATTCCCACAGATTTATGCTTTTTTTTGATGTCATCGATGAACTTTTGGATCTCTTCTTTTTTAAGGTAGGTCCCTTCGGATCGTACGCTATAGAGAATACTCCTGACTTCTTCTTCTGCTTGCAGTACCGTAATATTTTCCGAAAGAACCTTTTCGTAAATTGACACCATGTCTTGTTTTTCTTTTAATCGGGAAATCACGAAGAGATGACTCAAAGAAATGAGACGAGCGTAGTATCCATCTACAATAATGTCGGGAAGTTTGTTTAATCTTAAGATGTGGCAGATATAGGACGATTTCATGGAAAGCCTCTTGGCTACATCAATGATTCGCATCTGGTTCATGTGAATGACATCTCTAAGCATTCTCGCTTTCTGGAACATATCTTTTTCAGCCTTGATTGTTTCTAGTGCTTTTGTGATCTCTTCATCCGCCATATGGATATTGTATCAAAAACAAGAAAGCAGCCTTAGATAACCGATACGTATTTCTCGCCTCTTTTCACGTAGAATTTAACGAGTCCCTCTTTTAGCGCCATAATCGTGAAGTCTTTTGAAAGCATGGTGCCGGTACCTGCGTTAACTTTTGTACCTCTTTGTCGTAGAATGATATTCCCTGGTCTGACTGGGTGTCCCCCATATACTTTTACCCCCAATCTCCTACCCGCCGAATCCCTATTTCCACTTACTGCTTTTTGAGCTTTTGTATGTGCCATATTTTATGTGTACTTACGGAATTTTTGTTATTTTCACTCTAGTTAACTGTGGCCTGAACCCTTTTACCTTCCTGTACCGAACTTTTGATTTAAACCTCGCAACCCTAATTTTATCACCCTTCAGCTCTTCAATAATTTCACCTTCAGCTTTTTCTTTAAGGAGCGGATTTCCCATCAATACGGAATCCTCAGAAAGCGTTGCAAGAACATCAAAAAGCACTTTCTTTTTTTCCGCATTGACTTTATCAATGATTATTTCGTCATTAGTTTTAACAAGATATTGTTTTCCTCCAGTTTTAATAACCGCAGCGTGCATAATAGATGGATTATACTGAAAAAAATGGGAAACTGCAAGCTAATTATGGGATGAGCGCAATCCCTATCATAAAGGTGGCAATGGCGGAACCTCCGTAAGAAACGATTGGAAGTGCGATTCCTGCAACCGGAAACATACCCAAATTCATGCCAATATTTACGAATACTTGAAAGATGAAATAGGTCATGAATCCCAACACGTAGAAAAACCTTCGTTTAGCATCGTCTCCTTGTTGATAGAAAAAATATATAGCTTTTTTGACCAGATAGAAAACTATCAAAATATAACAAACTATGACTAATAATCCACCAAGAAAACCGAATTGCTCAACAAGAGAAGAGAAAGCGAAATCCGTATTATTTTCAGGCAAAAAAAAGAGGCGCGATTGGGTTCCTAGGCCCAATCCTCGACCAAAAAATTTACCCGAACCAGCCGTAATGATTGACTGGATCATGTTGTATGCGTTCCCCTGTTGATCAATCTGAGGACTTAGGAAACTGAGGATCCGGTTTCTTTGGTACGTCTTCAGGAAAAGCCAAAAAATAGGAAAGAAACTGATAATGGCGGCAATAAAATATGCAATGTATTTTTTTGAAAAAGAAGAAAAATACACCATAAGCACATAGATGAAAAGCAATACCATTGCGTTGCCGAGGTCGGGTTGCTTAAAAATGATGAATGTAGGGATGAGAAAAAGAACAAAACCCACAAAAAATCTACTGAACGTGTTTCTATGTCCATAGCTTTTTGATAAAAAATCAGATAGGAAAAGGATGAAGAAAATTTTGAAAAATTCGGAGGCTTGGAAATTAAAAAAATATAGGTCAATCCAGCGTTTAGATCCCCTAACCTCATACCCAAAAATAAACGTAATGATCAACGCGAACAAGAATACAAGGTAGAAAAAAAACGAATTCATCCGAAAAAAATGTCTTCCAATTCTTCTGGTAATGAAATAGGCAACGAAACCAATCACGATAAAGCTTATCTGGTTAACAAAAAACCGTTGGTTAATTCCAAATAGGTTAAATACGGAAAAAAAACAAAGGAAAATTATCGGAATGATATATTCTAGCGTCATACGCTGCGATGGACTTGTACCTCATCCCCATATGTCACTTCACGCGCAAGTACCCTTTTCTGGATAAATGATTCATAGGATTTGTACTCATGAGGGATTGTCAAAAGAATATATTCATCCTGACTCACCCCTGATTTTTTTCTCAACTCTTGTATCTGTCGAACTAAGTCCCGGATCTTACCTTCTTTAGCAAGAGCGCTTGTTAAATTCGTATCCATCTCGACTTCTATTTGATCCGACTTTTTCGTCGCTGAAAATTGAATCTTTTTAACGTTCAATTCTGAACATAAAAGAGAAGTGTATTCTTCTGTATGAGTAGTATCTTCAAACTTCTTTCCATCCGGCATATAAACTATTGCAACAGACAACGGTTGACGAACTTTTATCTTCACGACTTTCCTTGTCCTTTGACCTGCTTCTGCGATTTCCCTCACTAGTCCCATGTCTGCCATGATTTTTTCATCTATTGACTTTTGGTTAACTTGTGGCCAAAGGCTCAAGTGAACGGATTCGTTTCCCGTGAGACTCGTATATATTTCCTCAGATATAAATGGCATAAACGGCGACAAGAGGATTGAAAGGTTCACGAGGACCACATGCAGGGTTTGATAAAATTTGCCCTTATCTTTTTGATCGTCAGAATTTACCCATATCCTGTCGCGGCTTCGCCTGATATACCATGTGGAAAGATCGTCAACAAATTTTTCTATTTCCAGTGCAGCATCTTTGGCATTGTAATTTTTTAAACACCGTGTAACGTATTCCAAAAGCCAGTTGAATCTGCTCATTATCCATAGATCAAGGATATGGGTTGACGCTGGTTGAGAACTAACATCTTTCAACTTACCAAACCCATCCATACGCGAATAGTCTGAGTGGAATTTGAACAGGTTCCATAGCATAAGGTAAAAAAGTCTTCTTACTTCGTCTGACTTTTTGTAGCCAAAAAGAAGATTTTCCGATGCATTCTGACGGGAGTACATCCATCTCATCACGTCCACTCCGATTTTATCAGCGCCTTCATTGAATTCGATCATGTTCCCCCAACTTTTATGCATCGGCCTACCATCTTCTCCGGTTAATGTAGCAAAACCCAAGACCGTTTGGAATGAGTTCGTATCCTCCAACACCGTTGACATTGCGATAAGCGAATAAAACCAGTTCTTGAATTGTCCGGGGAATGACTCCGTGATGAAGTGAGAGGGAAACCATTCTTTAAAATAGGTTTTATCTCCCGTATAGCTTACTTTCTTATTGTTAGGATCAATGAGAGTTGAGAACGGAATAACACCTGCATCAAGCCATGGGTTGCCGACATCGTTGATGCGTCTGATCTTTCCTCCACAGGATTTACACGATATGTAAACTTCATCAATGTACGGTTTATGGGGAGAATGTCCTTCAAACTGCTTCCATCCTTCTACAACGCGCTCCTTCAACTCTTCTTTAGATCCGATTACTTCGAAATTACCGCATTTTTTGCATTCAAATATCGGAAGAGCTAACCCCCAATACCGATTCTTTTTACTGATAAGCCAGTCATGCATATTCTTTAACCAATCTAATTCGCGCTCTAACCCAAACTCGGGGAGCCAACGAATTTTCTTCGCCACATTCATCATCCTCTCCCTCAACGTCATGTCCCCCGCTTTTGAGTTTTGACTTTTGAGTTTTGACTTTGTATCCATTGCTATATACCATTCTTCTGCCACCTTCCAGACTAATTCCGTTTTACATCTCCAGCACGCTGGATATCGGTGTGTGAAGTGCATGGTTTTTAGGAGATATCGTCCGTGCTCTTTTTCTTTCAAATGGTCGACAATGATTTCAGGGTGTTTTTTTGCGTTTTTCCTTGAAAACTCACCCATTCCTTCAAGATAATCCGCGTTGTCTGCGATGACTGAAATAACCGGCAGATTCCTTTTTTTTCCTAGTTTAAAATCCTCAGTCCCCGCTCCTGTAGCAACATGTAATAACCCCGTTCCTTCAGCAGCGACTACAATCTCCGATCCATCAACAACCGTATGAAAGGTGGAAGGTCTCTCTCCTTTTGCTTTTTTCACTCGTTCTAGGTGATCAAAAGGTGCTTCATACATAAGGCCAACAAGGTCTTTTCCGGAAATTTGTTTTTCAATCTCATACTGCGAGTTAACATTACTTCCAAATATGTATTCGTGGATTGGGATTTCTTTGTTTTTTAGAATTCTTTTCGGCACTAATCCATTTTCGTCAGAGTGTAGTACTACAATCCTGTCACCAGTTCGTTTGTTTTTCCATACCGCATAGGTATAT
>Ga0210057_1004533_pt1 | contig 18401 bp, 18 predicted proteins | sample CryGeyCG2114_010_2_FD_183968 | JGI IMG/M metagenome (GOLD analysis project Ga0210057, IMG submission 183968) | Groundwater microbial communities from aquifer - Crystal Geyser CG10_big_fil_rev_8/21/14_0.10 (SPAdes) (version 2) | ecosystem: Environmental > Aquatic > Deep subsurface > Groundwater ...
ACTCCAGCTCTCGTATATGATTCTCCAGGCCTTCGAGATATTATTAAAAATGAAGTAAATGGATTTAAATTCCCTAGAGGGGAGGATTTAACAATCACAAACAAATGCATATCCCTCTATGTTAGCCCAGAATATAGCTCGCTAGCTCGCTCAGCAATCCAATCAAGCAAAGAGTATAATTGGGAGAAAATTACACAACAAAGTACCGACTTGATAAATATGTTACAATAACGGTATTATGCATAAGGAGCAATTTTTAAAAATCTATGCCAATCTTCCTGTCAATCTTCGCAATGAAATTATCGCGGTTATACCGGATGTTGGGCCACTAACGTGGAATGTCGCATTCCTAGAAGTCGAAAGTGACACGAAATTAGGAAAACAAATATTAGAAATATTAGCTGGTTTAAAAATTATATGAGTGATAGTGAAAAAAATCTTATAGATTTGGTTGTTTCTCGCCTTCAAGTACTCTCTGATGATCAAGAAATCTCTGTTGGATCGGAAGGGGAGTATACAAAAAGTCAATTAATTCAACATGTCAAAAAAAGTGATGCGCTGGGGAAGAAATTTGTAGAAATTGAGCTTCAGTATCTCCAGTCTTTGAAAGATATTACTCAATCTGTTTTAATCGGTGAATAAAACCATCCTCGTTACTCAACCTTCCCATGATTACACCACTCGTTATATTTCTGTTTGGGCAGATAAGGTTATCCACTATGCAAAAGATAGAAATGATGATGTTGTCGTATTAAAAAATAAGAGGGCAAACAAAAATGTTTTTAAAAGCGTTGTTAATAAGGTGAATCCTTCTTTTATTTTCCTTAATGGTCATGGTAACGATCATGAGGTTACAGGCCAAGACAATGCGCAATTGCTGTCTAATACTGATAATTTGGATTTTTTAAAGAATAAAATTATTTACGCTTTATCGTGCCAATCCGCAAAAATATTAGGACCCTATTGTATAAATAATGGGGTGAAAACATATATTGGCTATACAGAAGATTTTATTTTTGTTATTGATCGAACTAAGAGAACAAAACCTCAGTATGACGCCACAGCTTCTTTGTTTCTGGAGGCGAGTAATGCCGTGCCTATCTCGCTCCTAAAGGGTAAGTCTACGAGAGATTCATATAACGATTCACAAAATGCATATAAAAAACAAATTCGTAGGCTACTTACAAGTGAAAGCATCTCTCGTGAGTCATCTACAATCCGTTTTTTACTGTGGGATATGAAACATCAAGTGTGTCTTGGTAATCAAGATGCACTAATCTAACTTTATGAACTTTATAACTTGATAAACTTTATGCACTTACCCCTCGTTTCCATTATAATCCCCACACGCAATAGTGCACAGTTCCTTGGAGCCTGCCTAACTTCAATCATAAACCAAACTTATAAGAATATTGAAATGATCGTTGTTGATAATAATTCGACAGATAAAACAAAAGAAATAGCAAAAAAATATACTAAAAACATATTTAATATAGGTCCTGAGCGAAGTGCACAACGAAATCTTGGAGCTAAAAGCGCAAAGGGAGAATATTTTCTTTTTATAGATTCAGATATGGAACTGACTCCAAAAGTCATTGAAGAATGTGTAAAGTCAATTCAATCTGAAAAGGGAACATCTGCTCTTGTTATCCCAGAAAAATCAATTGGGATAGGCTTTTGGGCTAAGTGTAAAGCTCTAGAAAAAAGCTTTTATATAGGAATTACATGGATAGAAGCAGCAAGGTTTTTTCTTAAGGATTCCTATTTGGAAGTAGGTGGCTATGATGAGTCATTGGTAAGTGGAGAAGATTGGGATATATCTCAAAAAATTAAAAAAATGGGAAAAATTGGAAGAATTAGTGAGTTTATTTTGCATAATAAAGGACATCTTACTTTAAGAAAGATACTTATTAAAAAATACTATTACTCTCAGAAATTTTCGAACTATCTAAATAAACATCGATTTACAAAAAGAACCAACCCCCAAATAAATATATTATTTAGATATAATCTTTTCTTTTCTCAACCTAAGAAATTATTTAAAAATCCGTTACGAGGTTTAGGAATGCTCATTATGAAAACTTGTGAGTTTTGTTTTGGGGGAGCTGGTTATGTTATAGAAAAATTGAAAAAATATGAAAAATAAAATCTCAATAATTAATCTGATTAAATCAACATTTTATAAGGAAAAGCAAACAAAAAAGGCGTTAGTTAATTTCATTACCAATGCAAAAATTTTAAGCTTTGGTCCGGAATGTATGAAGTTTGAGGAAAAATTCTCGAAATATCAAGGAAGAAAATTTACAGTATTTGTTAATAGTGGAAGTTCAGCAAATTTAGCAATCATTCAAGCGCTTCTTAATCTTGGACGCCTTAAAAAAGGAGATCTCGTAGGTTTCTCTGCATTAACTTGGTCAACAAACACAATGCCTATCGTTGAACTAGGGCTTAATGCAGTACCTGTTGACGTGGAATTAAATACACTAAACGTATCAAGTGCAAAATTACTAGAAGCACTTAAACAATATCCAATTAAAGTCCTATTTATTACGAATCTACTTGGATTCTGTGATGATCTTGAGACAATTAAGGATATTTGTAAAAAAAGAAATATTATTCTACTTGAAGATAACTGTGAAGCACTTGGATCAAAGTATAGAGGTAAGTTGTTGGGCAATTATGGACTTGCAAGCACTTTCTCTTTTTATGTAGGTCATCACATGTTCACCATTGAAGGGGGAGCTATATGTACCGATGATGAAGAATTGGCTACTATGCTTAAACTAGTAAGAGCTCATGGTTGGGATCGTAATCTTTCACTCAAACACCAAACTACAATTCGAGACAGGTATCACGTTAATTCCACATTTTATTCTCGCTATACATTTTATGATCTAGGATATAACTTTCGACCAACAGAAATCAATGGTTTCATTGGGAATACTCAGATTAAATACTTGAATAGAATTATCAAAAAACGTAATTCAAATTTTATTAAAATGGCAAAAAAAATATATTCGCTAAGTGAACGCTACTATCCTGTGCAATACTCACATATGGATTTCCATTCAAATTTTGCAGTACCAGTCATTTGCGTTTCTCCTATGGTAAGAGACGAATTAGTAAGAAAGTGTGAAGGGAAGATAGAAATAAGACCAGTCGTGGGAGGAGATATGACGCAACAACCATTTTTTCATAAATATATGCAGAAGTATACTCACATGGGAAAGCAATCCAATGCAGATTTAATTCATAAACAAGGACTCTATTTTGGCAATAATCCAGAACTCACTACAAAAGAAATCAATTTGATTACTAATTTATTTTGTAAAGCTTAATCATGAAAACGGCTCTTATTACAGGCGCCTTTGGACAAGATGGATATTTCCTTACGAAGAAATTAATTGATTTGGGTGGCTATAACATAATTTGTACAAGTCACTCCTTCAAACAAAAACTCGACAGCATCTATAAGTATAAAAATGTTGTAATGGAATTACTTGATATACGAAATGAATTTGCAATCTTTAATTTAATAAAAAAATATCAACCAGATGAGCTTTATCATTTGGCCAGTTTTTCAGCTCCTATTTTATCTTGGGAAAATCCTAAAGAGGTTATTTCAATAAACGGGAATTCTACGATATGCTTTTTAGATGCGGTTAGATTGTTTTCGATTAAAACTAAGTTCTTTTTTCCTTCATCCGGAAAGATATTCGGTAAACCATCCGATTCTCCTCAGACAGAAAATACAGCGGTAGATCCACAGGATCCCTATAGTCTTGGAAAATATATTGGACATCAATCAGTCAAGTTATACCGTAATAAATTTAATTTATTTGCAAGTAACGGTATACTTTATAATCATGAATCTTATTTAAAAAATTTAAACTTTGTTGTCTATAAAATCTGCCATTCTGCTAAACTTCTCCAGCAAAAAAAGATTGGTTCATTTTCACTTCTCAATCTCAATTCAGAGATAGACCTGGGGGATCCAAGAGATTATGTGAATGCTATGCATTTAATACTCCAACAAAACTCACCAGATGACTATATTATTTCCATGAAAAGTTCTATTTCCGTTAAAGAAATTTGTATTTTGGTAGGCAAATTACTAAATATTCCCGATATTTTATCTCATATCAAGGTTGAGCAAACAAATATAACTCAAAATAAAGTAATAGGCGATAATACGAAGCTTAAGGAAATAGGGTGGGTACCTAAATATAAAATAGAGAACACTCTGAAAATGATATTAAATCTATGAATAATCCTCTCGTTTCGATCATCATCCCAACCCGCAACAGCGCCCAATTCCTTGACACTTGTCTTTCTTCCATCAAAAACCAAACCTATAAAAAAATTGAAATTATAATTTCCGATGGCATATCCACAGATTCAACATTAAGTATTGCAAAAAAATACAAAGCAAGAATTGTAATAAACAAAAAAATATTGGCAGAGCCGGGAATCAATTTGGGCTTTCATGAAGCAAAGGGAGAGATATTAATCGTAGTAGCAATAGACAATATTTTCAAAGAAAAAACAGCGATCGAGAAACTGATTAATGTATTTTGCGACAAAAATATATATGCAGCATTCCCGAAACATGATAGTGCAAAAGAAGATACATTTTTTACAAAATATATAAATACTTTTACAGACCCATTTAGCCATTTTATATATGGTTATGCCGCTAATGCAAGGACTTTTAATAAAGTTTTTAAAACACTAAAACATAATAATCTGTATGATTTATATGATTTTAATTCTTCAAAAATTAAACCTATGCTGGCATTAGCCCAGGGCTTTTCTATAAGAAAAGAATTCGTAGAAAAAAAAAGAAATACAATGGATGATGTGGAACCTGTTTTAAACTTAATTAAAGAAGGGAAGCAAATTGCCTATGTCCATTCCATTAGCCTTTATCATCATACAATTCGTAATGTTGGTCATTTTATAAGAAAACAAAGATGGGCAGCTAAAAATGTACTTATGGGAGAAAAATTTGGTATCAACTCAAGAAGCCACACTCTTACAATAGAACAAAAAATAAAAATTTGCTTTTATCCAGTCTATTCATTAAGTATTATTATTCCCTGTATAAATGCATTATTTCACATATTAAAAGATGGGGAAAAAATGTGGTTTTTTCATCCTTATATAGTTTTTCTTTCAGGGGCATCAATTATCTATGAATATGTTAAAACTAAGATTGGCTTTACTAAGGCTGTCTCTAGGCTTTAAATCACGTTTTTAGCATATAAACTATATGAAAAATATTCTTGTCATTGGACGTGGAACTATAGCCGTCAACTGTTTAGAAGAATTAAATAGATATAAAATACCACCGAAGATTATTGTTTGCGATGTTAAGGATTTAGGAGTAAACACTTGGTCAAAGTCGCTATATAAAAAGGCTAAAGAGCTTGGATACAAGGAAGGGGTAAATTTATTTCGCTGCAATAAAATTAATGATGTGGAATTTACACGTCTCATAGCTATCCCAATTGATATTATTTTTTCCTTTCAAGCTCGTCCTATATTCAGAGCGCCATTTATTAATCTTGCAAAAGACTATGTTATAAACCTTCATTTTTCTCCTTTACCAAAACTAAGGGGAGTGGCTCCATGTGCTTGGGCATTCATAGATAATATGAAAAAAATGGGCGTTACATTGCATCTAATTGAAAATGGTGGAATTGATAACGGCCCAATAATTGCTCAGAAAATGTTTCATATTTTTCAAGGAGATACTTGTTGGACTTTGTATAACAAGTGTATTGAAAAAGGAACTTTGTTGTTTAAACGATATTTACCAAAAATTGTTATAAAAACAATCAAACCAATAAAACAAGATATCAAACAAATGACATATCATCCATATGGAAAACTTGATTTTTCTTCTAGCGAAATTCAATTGAATGCATCTTCAACATTAAATGTTACTTATAATTTTATAAGATCACGAATATTTCCCCCCTATCAACTACCATTTTTCTATTATCACAACAATAAAATTGAAATTTTAGCTTTGCACAAAAGACAGAAAAATCATATAATAACGCAGCCTGAAGTATGCTTTCGATATAATAGATTTATCATCAAATTTGGGGAGGGTGAACTTGTTATATATAAGTATATTTTAAAAAAAGGGAATATTGATAAATAATATATGGATTATAAAATTGAATATTTTAAAAAGTATAATGATAATAGAGGTCAACTCGTTGTATTTTTAAAGAAGTCCGATCTTAATAAAAAAGATCGTAAGTTTGGCCAAATATATTTCGTCACATTTAGTAGAAAAGGTGTTGTAAGAGGAAATCACTATCATAAACGTTGGCGTGAGTGGTTTGGCATAGTGGAAGGTAAACTTGAAGTAATTTTAAAAAATATTAAGACTGGCGAACAAAAAATATTACTGTTGGATAGCGCTGATAATAAGTATATCAGGTTGTCTATTGGCCCATATATTGCTCATGCCTTTAAAAGTATTTGTTCAAAAACATCCCTAGTTAACTATGCAAACGATGAGTGGAGCAAAAATGACAGTATTCCTTATAAACTCATATGAATATCCCATTCTTAGACCTTCAAAGACAATATGTTCAAATAAAAACTGAGATTGATATGGCAATCGGAAGAGTTGTTAATAAGCAATTTTTTATCTTGGGAGAAGGATTAGCGCTCTTTGAAAAAGAATTCGCACTATATCTTGGTTCAAAATATGTAGTTGGAGTTGGATCGGGGACAGATGCTCTGATTCTCGCATTGCGCGCACTTGGGATAAAAAAGGGAGATGAAGTAATCACTCAACCAAATAGTTTTATTGCAACTACACTGGCAATCACTGAGATTGGTGCGACTCCCATATTTGTTGATGTTGATCCAGACTCATATCAAATTGATGTAATTCTAATAGAATCAAAAATAACAAAAAAAACAAAAGCAATACTTCCTGTCCACCTATATGGAGCTCCTTGTGAAATAAACAAAATAATGAATATTGCAAAAAAACACCATTTATTCGTTATCGAAGACGCCTGTCAATCTCATGGAGCTACACTTAACGGAAAAATGACGGGCACCTTTGGAGATATTGGGACATTTAGTTTTTATCCTGGCAAAAACCTTGGAGCATATGGCGATGGAGGTGCGCTTTGCACAGATAACGAAGATATTTACAAAAAACTTCTGAAGTTAAGAAATTATGGCCAGACAAAAAAATATTTTCATGATGAAATTGGCGTTAACACACGTTTAGATGAGATACAGGCAGCAATTCTTAGAGTAAAACTAAAATACTTAGATAGGTGGAATAAAAAAAGGAATAAAGTGGCCCAAAAATATTGTGAGGGGCTCAAAATTATAAAAAAACAAAAAATAATAGAGGGAGGAATCTCAAATTATCATGTTTTTACTGTTCAAGCTGAGAAAAGAGATGAATTAATTGAGCATCTTAAACAGAAGGGAATAAACACGATAATACACTACCCAACGCCTATTCATCTGCAGAAATGCTATGAATATCTTGGCTACAAAATAGGAGCGTTTCCGACGACTGAATTGATTTCTTCAGAAATAATATCGTTACCAATCTACCCAGAACTTACCATACCAGAGATAGAATATGTTATTGACTGCCTTAACAAGGCGTGACTTAATCATTTAACTAAGGTAGACTCATAATATAACATTGTTCATATGAATCACATGACTAGAGTTTGAGATGATGAATAAAATATGTCAAATTACATAAATATTTCTAAACCAATCATAAAAAAAGAAGAGTTGAAAGCAGTTACTGATGTTTTAAATTCAGGTAGTATAGTTCAGGGTAAAAAAGTTATGGAGCTGGAAAATGAATTTGCAAAATTCTGCAAAACAAAATATGCGGTTGCTACAAATAATGGTACTTCAGCTCTTCACACCGCATTACACTCAATAGGACTTAAAAAGGATGATGAAGTAATTACAACTCCTTTTACTTTTGTTGCTACTGCAAATAGTATCCTTATGGCTGGAGCAAAACCTGTTTTTGTTGACATCGATGAAAAAACATACAATCTTGATCCAAAAAAAATTCAGGCCGCAATTACAACAAAAACGAAGGCTTTACTTGTTGTAAATATATATGGTCAGCCCGTAAACTACGAAGAAATAAATAAGATTGCAAAAAAAAATAAACTTATTGTAGTGGAAGATGCTGCACAATCAATTGATGCTGAATATAAGGGCAAAAAAAGTGGGAGTTTTGCTGATATTGCGTGTTTTTCACTCTATGCTACAAAAAATATCATGTGTGGAGAAGGGGGAATGATCACCACAAATAACAATGTATATTTTGAAAAAGCACGATTCTTTAGACAACACGGACAAGATGAAAATAAAAAATATGAGTATTTTGGACTTGGATACAATTATCGAATGATGGACTTACAAGCCGCTATTGCATGTGTGCAGCTCAAACGACTTCAAAACATAACAAAACAAAGACAAATGAACGCTCAAAAATACAATAGAACGTTTAATGGAATAAAGGGGTTGGTAGTTCCATATTGTGATAAAAATTCATCCCATGTATATCATCAATATACGCTGCGTATTACGAGTGAATTTCCCCTCTCAAGAAAAAAATTTATTGAGCAACTTAAGGAAAAGGGGATTCAAGCTAATATATATTACCCCATACCTTTGTATAGTTTTCCGCATTTAATCCCGAATGGTGTTAAGGTATCAGATTTTCCAGTCACCATTAAAGCTGTACAAGAAGTAGTCTCAATACCAGTTCATCCCTCTCTTTCTTCACATGACGTTGAATTTATTATAAAGACTATTATTAATTCTTCAAAATTATGAATTACAAAACTTATTTTAAAAATAAAAAAGTCATGATAATTGGAGGAACTGGAAGTATCGGTTCGCAAATATTAAGTAGATTATCTGAATATCAGTGCGAAGATATTACTATTTTCAGTCGTGATGAATATAAGCAATATATTTTGCGCAATAAATATGCAAAAAATAATAAGGTAAAATTTGTTCTTGGCGATATACGAGATTTCGAATCAATTAATACAGCTTGTAGTGGTATCGATATTGTTTTTCACTGCGCAGCTTTAAAACATGTGCCTATATCTGAGGAAATGCCTGAAGAATTTATAAAAACGAATATTCTAGGCAGTCTAAATGTTTATAAGGCCGCAATCAATAATAAAATTACAACTGTTATTTCGGTAAGCTCTGATAAGGCGGTTCATCCAGCAAATTTGATGGGATTGACAAAAGCAGTTCAAGAAAAAATATTTAGCTCAAATCGAGTAAAATCAAATAATTCTCAATATCGCTTTATAAACGTCCGATTTGGTAATGTGATAGGAACTCATGGTAGTCTATTTCCAATTCTCTATCACCAAATCATGAATAATAGACCTATAACTTTGACTAGTTCTCAAATGACTAGATTTTTTATGTCAAGTGACGAGGCAATTGATTTGATTTTGTGGGCAGTAGTAAACGGAAAAAATGGTGAGACGGTTATCAAAAAAATGAAATCAGTATATATTTCTAATTTAATTACTCAGTTCCTAAGCGTCTTAAATAAACCAAAAGATTACCCAATTGAAAATGTAGGAATTAGAGTCGGAGAAAAGTTGGACGAGGCTTTAATTACTGAAACAGAATTAACAAAGGTTATTGAAAAAGATGGGTACTACATAATTCTTCCATACACTCCGAGTGATATTAAGAAGGATTCTATTACAAAAGATGCAGATATTTTTCAAATCAAAATAGATAATTTTTCATCAAACAACTCAAAAAACTTAATTACTAATCCCAATCTTAACGGTTATATCAAGGAGTATATTAATACTGCTAATTTAAGGAATAATTTTATTTAAAATCATGAAAACAGTTAAATTAAGACAATTTACTGATGATAGAGGATCATTGGTTGAGAATACCTTAGCTTCAATAATGGATTCTTCCAAACATTTTTTTATTTCTAAATCAAAACCTGGGGTCATCAGAGGAAATCATTATCATAAACATAAATCAGAATGGTTTTACATAATTCAAGGTACTTGCAAAATGATCGTGAAGGATATGAATACTGGGACGCTTGATGAGAAGATAATAAAGGATACGGACAATATCATTGTTAATGTATTACCAGATCAAGTCCATGCATTCGAAAATGTTGGTAAAAATGAAATGATTTTAATAGCTCTTGTAAATGAAGTTTTAGACCATGATAATCCAGATACTTATCGTTATAAAATTATGTAATATATGAGCTATTTTATTCATAAAAGCGCCGATGTTTCACCAAATTCAAAAGTTGGAGCTAATTGTAAAATTTGGCATTTTACACATATTCGTGAAAATGCAGAAATAGGTGAAAACACTACTGTTGGTCAGGGCGTATATATTGATCATGACGTAAAAATCGGTAAAAATTGTAAAATCCAAAATAATGTATCAATTTTTGCTGGCGTAACAATAGAAGATAATGTTTTTATCGGCCCACATGTCTGCTTTACAAACGATAAGCACCCTAAAGCTGTGAATGAAGATGGAACGGCAAAAATTGACGCTGATTGGACCATCTCCAAAACAAAAATAAAAAAGGGTGTTTCAATTGGAGCCAATTCAACGATACTTCCCGGTATAACTGTTGGGGAAAATGTGATGATTGGCGCGGGTTCCGTTGTTACAAAAGATATTGAGCCAAATATAACTATATTTGGAAACCCAGCAAGTGTCCATAAACAAGAAAAAAAAATTAGTTAAGTACAAATACTATGAAAAATATTCTCCTCGTTTCTCATTACACAGAAACTCAGGGTGTAATGCATAAATTAGCTTTATATTTAATAAGGCACAATTACTTATTGTCATACCTCCTGAATCCACTTGAACCAAAATCTTCTTTGTACAGTATTTTAAAAATAAATGAGACAGAAATTAAATATAAAATTTTTTGGCAATTTCAGTATGTTTTTGAGGGTATTTTTTCTCTTATATTCTATAGACTCAAGATAAATAAACGGAGCAAATTTGATCTAGCTATATGTTTTGATCCGCTATCTTTTTTCCATACTTTCTTTTTTAGAAGATTATTAAACATAGACAAAATTGTTTACTTTAATGTAGATTTTTCCACAAGAAGATTTAAAAACGTTATTTTTAATCACATATATTTGTCTTTCAATAGATTTGCATATAAAAAATGTAATTACTTTTTTTCAATTACAAAAACATTTTTGGAAAAAATTGACCCAGCTGATGAGTATATTAGTAAAGTCTCTATGTTAAAACACACTATTGATACAAGTAGAATCTTAAAAAAGAGGTCGAATAAGGTGAACCACTCAATTATCTATGCGGGAAACCTCTCACATACCGTAGACTTTGCAAACTTAATTAAAGCACTTGAAGTGCTCAAAAGTGAAAATATAAATTTTATTTTTGATATATACGGAAGCGGACCACAAGAGAAAAGTATACGCAATCTCATAAAAAAATCGCCTATATGTAAAAATGTTGCGTTGAGAGGGGTCGTCACAAATAGCACTCTTATAAATAGAATATTGCCAAAATATTCTATAGGTGTATGTCCGTATATTAATAAAAATAATAATTATGAGGCAGATCACGCCTTCACTGGTACCGATCTCACTACAAAGTTGGTTGAGTATATAGGTTCTGGCCTGCCAATCATTACTACACGTTTATATGGGGCATTTGATATGATTGAAAAAAATAAAATAGGATTTCTGGCATACACATCAAAAGAATGGTACCTTGCAATTAAGAAACTACTATTGAATGAAAAAATGAATAAGGCGTATAGCAGGAATGCTTTAAGTTTTGCAAAAAAATATGATGAAGAAGAAGTTCTTACTCCTATTTTTTCGAAGATTCTTGGAGTGTAAGATTAGTTTTTTGTTTACATGACTTTAAATGACATATGTCGGCACTATTTAATAGATTTAAAAAACATATAGGTAGTAACTTTTTGCTATATCTTATTCTTTCTGTACTTTTAATTTTGCCATTTTTCTGGTTTCCAAATAATTTGTATATTATGGGTGGCGATGATACTGGATTAGAGTATTACAATCCACTAGGTGCGCTAAAGCAAACCTCCTCAATATTTTACTCTACAGATGGGTTAGCAAATTTGAATGAATCGGTAGGAAGTGGTACTGTATTTTCTTTCGTATTATATATCCTAAGAATAGTTACTTTCAAGAAAATAAACTTAGAAATACTCTCGTATGGTTTTATAATTGGTTTTTCCTTTCTTTATATTGTTAGAATTTTAAGATTACTTAAAGAAGAAGACAAGTCCCTAGGTTTTTATATTGCAGGGTTGTTTTATTCATTATCCTCTTATTTCTTCATAAGTGAGTATATATACTTTATGCCTTCGACGTTTTTAATTGTCGTGGGGCCCGCTGTAACCTTTTATGTATTGAAAGCAATTAAAACCAAATCAGACAAACCCTTGCTCATAGCGGCTATATGGTCCTTCATTTTTTCTAGAGCTCTTATTACACCAATGGCAATAAATTTTTATATTTTTTTTGGCTTATTCTTACTAATCTGGACATATTTTACATATGGAGTAAAGGGAATTGCGGGTACAATTGCAAAATACACAAAATATATTTTATTTACGCTCCTAATAAATAGTATTATACTTATTCCTTTATTTTTTTCTTCATTCGCGGCAAATAGTGGCCTTAAAGATATGGTATCGAGTAGGTCTGATGAAAAATATCTAATGATCGATAATCTAAAGGTTGAATTTGGTGTTAATAAAATTAAGGGTTTCTTGATGAATACATACCCTGAGGAAATAGTAAAAAATTTGGGACAAATGACATATCCACTTTATAAGAAATATATAAATGCAACTTCATTTTATGTTTATATAATTGTCATTATTGCAATGCTTGAGATAGTAAAACTACTTAAAAAAAGAGATAAACCCACGATATCAATCATAATTATGTTTTTAATAACACTCACTTTTGTGAGTGTTGATATACTTCCTTTTTTCAGTAATTTTTATGTTTCTCTCATGACAAATATTCCAGTTTTTACAATGAACCGCTATCCCTCACTCAAGTTCAGTGTGCCATATGTTTATTACTACTCTTTGTTAATCGGACTTGGATTAAACTACTTTTTTAGGAGAAATAAACCTATCATCTCCGGACTATGTTTTATTTTATGCGCAGTACTACTCGTATTTTCAAACTATTCCTCATTTACTGGGTTGCTGTTGTCCGATAGTTCAGGTTTAATAACAACCTCAAGACCAATGGACTTTAATAGTAACTATAAGAAACTTATTAAAGATTTTCCTACTTACGTTAAAGACGACTCAGAACTGTTGTTGTTTCCTCTTGGTTATGGGTACGGCACGTTCATTGCTGGAGAAAATAGATATCAAATGTATAGATCGCAAATTTCTGGATTTAAAAACTTCACGAACTATAATCTAATTGGAAACCTTATGTCACTAAATACATATTTGGACCCATCAATTTATGAGGCTGCAAAAAAATATTATTTTAAGGATTCGCTACAAAATTTGCTTGAGTTAACAAAAAAACTTAACATCAAATATATAATTTACACAAAAAACCCTTCGTTACTTAAAAATAATTTTGAATTAATCTCACATTTGACATTTGAAAGTAAGAATTATCTTAGCCCTGTTAATGCTTATGAACCTATATATGAAAATGAGGGATATATTATCTATAAATTAAAAAACTATGCTGAAATATCCAGATTTACAACAGAAAGGAAAAGTACTGAATTAAATTTTTATAAAATTGCTGACTTCATGTATGCATTAAAAATAAAAACGTATGGTCTCGATAAACTTATTTTTCATACACGTTTTTCATTGGATTGGAAATTCATTGAAATAGAAAAAAAAGATTTTAAATGTCTTGCACCTAAGAACTTTTCAAATACATATCCAAACATATACGAATGTTCTCACATAAATGACAACATTGTTGGAAGTTTACAATTATTAGAGATATTGAATAAAAGAAGTTTGAACATAATAAATGAAAAATATGATTCCTATTTGAATAGTTGGAATATTGATACGAATGATAGTTATAAATACTACATTTTAGTGGTAGATTTACAAAAGTATTTTATTGTTGGAGCGCTCATATCAATGGGGATACTGGTGCTTTACGTAATTGCAATTTTTTGGAGGAGAAAATCTTCATGAAAAAACCTTTTTTTTCCATCGTCATTCCAACATACAACAGGGTGAATGTGCTCTATTTTGCGTTAAAGAGCTACTTACAGCAAGACTTTGCAGATTTTGAAATAATAGTGTCAGACAATTGTTCAATCGATAATACGAAAGAAGTTACTGAAAAGTTCAACGATAAGAGAATTAAATACTATAAAAATCCTTCTAACATTGGGTTTATTAGTAATGTTATGCAGGGAGTACTCAAAGCCAAGGGCGATTATATTATCACACATGGTGACGATGATGTAATCCTTTACAAGGATAGCTTAAGAAAAATACATTCATTAATCTTAAAAAATGGGGTGGGTTTTGTTAGGTTAAACTGTTTGTCCCAAAGCAGAACTAGTTCTAGAATCACCCATGTATGGATTGACAAAAAGAAGGATTGGTATTTAAAACCCGGCGCAGATTCCCTCGATATCATTAACTTTTTTGACAAAGTTAACCTTCCTTTTATTTCAGGTTTAGTTTTTAAAAATGAAAATATAACCATTAAAGATTTTGCAAATTCTGAGCTTTCTCCTTGGCTTGGGTGTGTGTTTAAGCAAGTTAAAAAATATGGAGGCTATTTTCTAAAAAAAACATTTATTGTTGCTTCGTGGTCTAAGGGAGGAATTGGGGGTATATATTTTGTAAACAAGCCAAATCAACTGTTTTTTTATGCTTATTTAGATTATTTATCTCAATATATTTTGACTAAAAATGAGTTTGAAAAATACAAATCTGAATACTCCGAAACTATGAAAAGAGCTAGTATTTTTTTACTTCCCACTATTAAGTATTTTACTAATAATGAAAATCTGATTAAGTATGAAGCTGCACTTTCCCAGTTTGATAAGAGTATTACCGTCAATTTCACCTTTAAATTTTTTTACTATCTTTCGTTAATGTTACCAAAAAGCATAGTCGCTATTATTAGAAATAATATACATTATGTAAGAAGAGACACTGCTTTAATACTTTCAGACATTGCAAGCAAAGATGAAATAAATACTATTGAAAAAGACTATCAAAAAATAATGCACGAGCCACTTCGGTAACCTACGAGGTTGCCAAGCGGGGCAATTGTTGCAATTGTTAGGGTGAGTCTATTTAGTTGCTATATTAGGTATAATTGACAGATGTTTAGGGAGTATGTAAAAAAGTTCACAAAGTGGATTGGTGTTCCAGTAATTCTAATTTCTGTGGCACTTACGGTATCCATCATTTTCTTCTTTAACTCCGACATTAATCCCAACATCCTCTCCGTAAACCACTTCACAAACAACATCAAGAATAATAATGGAGGCGTGAGCGGCACGTTTACTGCGCAAGATAACTATTTGGGAATTATCACTGTACGATTTGATAAAAAGGAGCAACTAAGCGGAAACTCGATGTTTCGAATAAAAAATGCGCTCGATGAAGATTGGTATCATGAGGCCACAGTTGCGGCAGAGCAGTACTATACGATCCCACAATATTCGTTTGGCCTTCCCGTGATTGCGAGATCAAAAAACAAGACATATCAATTTGAAATTCAACTCTTAGACAATACCACAAGCAGCTCTGGCCTTTCCCTTAGCAATAAATATCCCGTACTCATCTCTCACTATGCATTTCCTAAAAATATTTTTGTTGAAAATAAAATGTTGTTAGCACAATTTATATTTAAGAAAATATCATATTACATAAATCAAGAGTTTGCGTGGAAAGTATTGGCAGTGTACAGCATCCCTCTTATTTTATATTTACTGTGCTTAGTCTTTGAACATAAATTGCAGTCTTTTGAGTTCATAATAGAGGCAAAAGAAAAGCTATCTGCGATCCTTAAACCATATATCCTTATTCTTTTTCTCAGTATTTTTATTGATATTTTTGTTATCCGCAAGTACTCAGATTCAACTACGACGCTATTTACTTTTCTTTGGATATTGGGGGTGGCTGCGTATCGGTTAGAAAGTCGCTACTCCTATGGTGTCGCGCTTATTTTTCTTACATTTTGCCCATTTTTATTATCCGCAAATATGGATTGGGTAGCGGAGAAGTCTGCTGTGTGGGCATATATTTTCCTGGTGGTGGGTACCGTTCATGGCATAATTGAGATGAAAGCAGAACAGTCTCCCAAACTTACTCATTTTTTAAATTTTATTAGTCGAATATTCTCCTTTATCTGTCATATTGATTCTTTTCTTCTGGCAAGAGCAGGAGAAGTTAAACAATTTGCTATATTTTCTGTTCGCAACTTTGCAAAAGTTATAACTGTGTTTATTATTATTATTACTCTACTCTTTTTTGGATTTGATGCATATCTAAAATATATGAGTTACCTTGATAGACAACTAAAAAATCCTGGAAAGCCATTTATAGAGCCAACATTAGCATACCCAGGGACAAAAGTGTTTTTGTATGGCGATAGGTTCGGAGATGGCACAAGCGCGAAATATGCCCTCATGAAAGATGGTAAGAAAGTGAGGGTAGACTACTGGGAAGACCATAAAATAATCTTTACGGTGCCGCTCAGCTGGAAGCCCGGGCCCATGAATTTGTGGATTGAAAAGCCAGTGGAGTGGAACGCCGAAACGGTGATAGAAAAAACAAAACCAATTACAATCAAGCTTTTAAAGGTAACTGGCAGCTTTACTCCTGATGATGATCTGTATTTTGAGGAAATGAAAGACTGGAAGAAGGAAACAAAAGAACTTAACGGATATGAATAGAGTTGTATAATTTGTTTATTTGGATATTTGTTTATCTATTCATTATGAATTATTCCTTTTGGGCTGATGAAGCATATGTTGCTGGTCTCGCTGCTCAATTAGTGCTTGGAAAACTATCACTTCTTCAGGCCTTAAACGGAATCTCATATCAAAAACTCTATGTAGCTACTCTTGCATTTTTCTTTAAATTATTTGGAATAAGCGAATTTACTGCCCGGCTTCCTTCTATTTTTGCCTTCGTGCTTGGTATAGCAATAATGTTTTTAATAGCGAAAAAATTAAGCAATATCTTTGGCGCTATAGTAAGCTCTCTTCTTTTTACCTTCTCACATTTAAATTTGGCATATGCCACTCAAGCCAAACCATATGTGTTCTTAGAATCGATTACTCTGTTTATACTATTGCTTCTCTTAAAACTATCTACTGAGAAAGACAGAAAAAGAATTTACATGTACCATGTGGGCATTATATTTCTTCTTTTTATAGCAACATTCCTTCATACAATCGGTATTCTCATGTGGATTATGTATGGCGTCTATTTAATGCAAAAAATCTATACCCAGAAGTCTACTATATCTTTTAAGACATTTGGGTTAGCGAAACTATTTATATTAACGCTTATTGTTGGGATACTTTCAATTGTAGCTCTTCCATACTTAAAAATGAAATTTCTTCCTTACAACAATCTGTATCAGGTCTTGAAATTATTTGCATATAAATATACGTTTATTTCCGTTTGTTCTGCTTTGGGGTTTATTTGGATGTTTAAAAAACATAAAGTAATAGGTGTTGCGTTGCTTACATATTCGATAGGTGTATTACTTATGGCATCTTTTCAGCAATATATTTTTAATATTCGTTATGTTCTGACGCTCTTTGGAGTTTTATTTTTATACTTTGGCATTTTCTGGGCGAAAGTGGGGGAGAGGTACCAATTTAAAATTGGAGGCAAAGCAGTTATTCCCATTGTTGTCATGATTCTTATATATACAACGGGCTATAAAATCGTGCGCTGGCCGCAAACATATTACAGCCCAAATATAGATAAGTATGGAGATGTACAGATTGCAAATTACAAGGATTTTTATGCTCAGTTAAAACATAAGTTCCCTGACTATAAGAATCTATATGTGGTAAACGACACTTTTGATGTGGAGTATTGGTATTTTGGGAGATATTCCAATGCTTATTTCATGAAATTCACAGAGAAACCATATAAACATCATACTGCTGATACTTATGTATATGGATCCCTAAACGATTTTAAAAAAATAATAAAAGAGAATCCTCAAGGACTTCTTGTCATGGAAGATTGGCAAAGTTTCCTGCCTGATGATATCAAAGAATATGCCAAGAAAAATCTACGTCTAGAGTTTAGAGTCGAGAGTCTTCGTGAG
>Ga0210057_1004534_pt1 | contig 18396 bp, 18 predicted proteins | sample CryGeyCG2114_010_2_FD_183968 | JGI IMG/M metagenome (GOLD analysis project Ga0210057, IMG submission 183968) | Groundwater microbial communities from aquifer - Crystal Geyser CG10_big_fil_rev_8/21/14_0.10 (SPAdes) (version 2) | ecosystem: Environmental > Aquatic > Deep subsurface > Groundwater ...
ATACATAGGTCCAATTCATCAGTACATATATGGTGAATGCGTTTTGGGCCCGTAGCTCAGCGGCAGAGCGGCAGCCTTTTAAGCTGCGCGTCGATGGTTCGATCCCATCCGGGCTCACATCTAGGATTTAATACAATTTGATTCACATCCAAGCTGTATTGCAGGCTATAGACACGTCCTTTATAATCACACTTGTCTGTCTCGATTACACAGTAAATACACAACCAAAAGATGGCTCTACACATTTCCATCTCCGCAGAACCAATCGCTCACCTTGCCGGTGTGCCTATTACCAACTCTCTTTTTACCGGCGTTATTGTCTCCCTCCTTCTTCTAGTCTTCGCCCTTAGTATCAACATTAAACCTGAGAAACAACTTAAGCCTAAGACTCGCTTCTACATCTTTCTCGAGATGATTATTGAAGCCCTCTATAACCTAAATGTCGATATCGCGGGTGCAGCCAAGGCCCGCGTTTTCTTTCCTCTGATTGCTACCATCTTTATCTTTGTCATCTGCAATAACTGGATCGGCCTCCTCCCTGGTGTCGGTACCATCGGCTTCCTGGAAAAATCTGAGCCCGCTTCAATTGTCGACATCTCGCCCATTGACCAAGCCTACGCCCAAACTCACGATGCTGCCACCCAACCTGCCACTATCGCCCCAGAAGAACATGGAGAAACCATGGTCGAACCATCTGAAAATGCTCTTTCTTCCGAGGAATCCATCCCTGTGCCTTCAGACTCAGCCGAATCTAGCCATGCTGACACAACCAGTCCCGAAGAATCCTCCGCCCATTCAGGTCCCAAATTTGTCCCCTTCTTCAGGGCCGCCACTGCCGACCTAAACACTACCCTCGCTCTAGCCCTCACCGCTATGTTTATGGTTCAGTTCTATGGTGTTAAATACCTAGGCCTTTCCTACTTCACCAAATTCCTTAACTTCAGTAACCCTATTTTTACCTTCGTTGGTGTCCTCGAAACAATTTCCGAATTTGCCAAGATTATCTCTTTTGCTTTCCGGTTATTCGGCAACATTTTTGCTGGCGAGGTTCTTTTGGCAGTGATCTCTTTTCTCATCCCTGTTATTGCCCCCCTACCTTTCCTTGGCCTTGAGATATTTGTAGGCATGATCCAAGCTTTGGTCTTTGCTATGCTCACACTTGTCTTTATTAATATGGCCACCATCAGCCACGAAGAAGAACACTAGCAGACTAATTTTAGCAATTACATTATTTACAATTTAGAATTTAGAATCTCAATTTTCTAATTGGAGGAATTATGGACAATCTCGCAGTCGGGCTCGCCATCGGTCTTGGAACCATTGGTCCCGGTATTGGTATCGGATTATTAGTCTCCAAGGGCCTAGAGGCTATCGGCAGAAACCCAGAAGCCACCAACAAGATCCAGACCAACATGATCTTGGGCATCGCTTTTGCCGAAGCGATTGCTATATACGCTCTAGTTGTCGCCCTGATTCTTAAATTTGTATAAAGGAGGCTCATGGAAATCCATATTACCGATCTCCTTTTTCAAATTATCAACTTCTCTATCCTCTTGTTTGTTCTGGGTAAATTTCTTTACAAACCCATCCTCAAGGTTTTGGATGAGCGCGCCACCAAGATCAAAGAAGGCCTAGAAGCCGCTGAAAAAAACGTTAAGCTCCAAGGAGAAGTTGAAACTGAGAAAAAGGCAATTCTTACTGCCGCCAAAAAAGAAGCTGACACAATAGTCAAAGAGGCCAAGAAAGAAGCTGAGGCTCTCACTTCTGCCGCTGCTCTCCAGGCCAAAAAAGACGCTCGTTCTACTCTCGAAAAAGAGAAAAGCGCCATGTTCGCCCAGCTCGCCGAAGAAAAGCAACAGCTTCAAAAAAACATGAGTGCCATGGTTATCAAGGCTACCGAGCAAGTACTCAAAGACTCTGTAAGTCTTAAGGTCCAAAAAGACCTGGTCGACAAACAGATCAAATCATTAACCAGTAGCATGGTGGGTGCCTAATGGTAGTTACCGTCGAATCCTCAATCAGCTTGACCGCCGATCAAAAGAAATTTTTAGTTTCCAAACTTACTTCAATCTACAAGAAAGATATCGAGCTAAATGTCAAAATTGACCCCAAAATTATTGGTGGCCTCAGACTGACCACTGATACCAATACCACCGACCTTACCATAGCAGCCAAACTAAACACTCTTAAATTAAGCTTATTAGCAGAATAATCATCATGCCAAAACCAAAAGTTACCGCCCCCAACTTGGTTCAAGAAATAAACTCCAAAATTTCCGGAGCCAAAGATACCAGTTCACAGGTTGCCGGTAAAATTGTCTCTCTAGGCGACGGAGTGGCCCTTATTTCTGGGATGAACGACGTCGGCATGGGTGAGATTGTCATCTTCCCCAATGGTGTTCGTGGCCTAGCCCTCAACTTAAACCAAGACACTACCGGCTGCGTCATCCTCGGTTCTCAAACCGGTATCAAAGAAGGTGATTTAGTTACCACCACCGGTGAGATTCTCAGTATCGATGTCAGCGACGACTACGTTGGTAGAGTAGTTAATCCTCTTGGCACTCCTCAAGATGGCAAAGGTGATCTCAAGCCTGGTAAGCTCCAACCATTAGAAAGGATAGCCGCAGGTGTCATCAAGCGCCAACCTGTTAACACTCCTCTTCAAACCGGTATCAAAGCCGTTGACGCCGTTATTCCTATCGGTCGGGGCCAAAGAGAGTTGATCATTGGTGACAAAAGCACTGGTAAATCCTCCATAGCCCTTACCACGATCATCAATCAAAAAGACACTGGTGTCATCTGCGTCTACGTCGCCATTGGCCAAAAACGCTCCTTTATTGCCCAAACTATGGCCGCACTCGAGCGTCACAACGCCATGAAGCACACTATCTTCGTTGCGGCTACCGCTTCGGAACCAGCCGCCCTCCAATACATCGCCCCCTACGCTGGTTCTGCAATCGCTGAGTACTTCCTCGACCAAGGTAAGGATGTCCTCATCGTCTATGACGACCTTACCAAGCACGCCTGGGCCTATCGTGAAATTTCCCTCCTTCTCCGTCGTCCCTCAGGTCGAGAGGCTTATCCTGGTGATGTTTTCTATCTTCATTCCCGTCTCCTTGAGCGTGCCTGCAAGATCAGTCCCAAATATGGCGGCGGTTCTATCACCGCTCTCCCCATCATCGAAACCCAAGCAAACGACGTTTCTGCATACATTCCCACCAACGTTATCTCAATTACCGACGGCCAAATCTATCTTGAATCTGACCTTTTCTACCAAGGCCAACGTCCCGCCATCAATATTGGCACCTCAGTCTCTCGTGTCGGTAGCTCAGCTCAGATCAAAGCCATGAAACAAGTCGCCGGTAAGTTAAAGCTTGACTTGGCCCAATTTAGAGAGCTCGCAGCCTTTGCCCAATTCAGCTCGGACTTGGATAAAAAAACTAAAACTCAAATTGATCGTGGTGCTCGTGTTACCGAGATTCTCAAGCAGCATTGGGAAAATCCTATGGATGTGATTGATCAAGTCTGGGTCATCTGGGCTGCTAGTAATGGCCATATTGACCTAGTAGCTCTAGAAAATGTTTCCTCGTGGGAAGAGCAGTTCCTATCTTTTATTACTTCCAAACACCAAAAAATCTCTGACGCTATCCGGGCTGAACAAAAGATTACCGATCAACTTTTCCCCAAAATGACTGCCGCTGTCACCGAATTTAATGCCAGTCATTCCGAACTGATTACCGACTCTGATTCCGAATCAACTGAATAATCAAAAACTTGCCTCACCGCCTGACAATTATTCGAACTAATTCGATTATTTACAAATAGCCTTACCACCAAATTCAAATTTTAGTATTGAATTATTAGCTTATCTCTAGAACCAACAAGATAATCCAGCTCAGTAATTTATATTATATTGAATCAACAATTAGCCCATTAGAATTAACTAGAGTTCTCAGTGCAGTCTACTCGTCTCATCAAGCGCCGTATCAAATCAGTTAGTAACATCTCCCAAATTACCAAGGCTATGGAGATGGTTTCCGCTTCCAAAATGCGTGGCGCCCAATCCCAAGCCTTAGCGTCCCGCTTTTACTCCAGAAAACTCGACGACATCCTCAGGAAAATTGCCTCTCGCATCAACACCGATTATCACCCTCTTCTCAAAGCCCAGTCAGATACACGGGATGTTGCTATCATGATTCTTTCTACCGACAAAGGTCAAACCGGCAGTTTAAACACCAACCTCTTCAAATCGGTTTACTCTTTCCAAAAAGACCACCACGCCGATGTTTATACCCTTGGTAAAAAGGCCAAAGAATTTTCTATTAAATCGGGCTTCAACTTAATCGCTGACTTTGGCAAGGTCCCCGATAAAATCACCTATGATCTGGCTGTTCCCATCGCCAATATGTTAATCAAAGAATTCTTGGCAGGTAAATACTCCAAAGTTTATTTAGCCTATATGGACTTTATCTCTACTCTCACCCAAAAACCAAGATTAATTGAACTCTTACCCATCCAAAAAGAATTTTCCGAAATTGAAGAAACCGCCTCTACCGGAGAATCCAAAGAGTACCTCTTTGAACCTACTCCCCAGGCTATTCTTAATTGGCTCTTACCTTATTTTGTCGAACTTACCGTCTATCAATCCCTTCTCGAAGCTCGGGCATCAGAGCATTCTGCCCGCATGGTAGCCATGAAAAATGCTAGCGAAAATGCTACCGAGCTGGTCGACCATCTACAACTTATCTTTAACCGTTCCCGTCAATCAAGTATTACCAGCGAGCTATTGGACATCACCACAGCTTCGCTGACACTCGCGACTTAATGATTTAGGAGGCTTTAATGAATACAGGCAAAATTTCTCAAGTCATCGGTGCCGTTGTTGACGTCAAATTTGACGCCGCTATCCCCGATATCTATAACGCACTCACCCTCACTACCCCCTCAGAAGACACTCTCACTCTCGAAGTCCAACAGCACCTGGGCAACAATGTTGTCCGTGCCATTGCTTTGGGATCCACTGACGGCCTCAAGCGTGGCACCAAAGTCACCGATACCGGTAACCCCATCGCTGTCCCGGTTGGGGATGAAACCCTCGGTCGTATCTTCAACGTCACCGGTCAAACCATCGATGGTCTCACCCCTATTAAGGCTACAAAGTTTATGCCTATTCACCGTCTTGCTCCGAGTTTAGTTGAACAAGACACTAATTTAGAAATGCTTGAGACAGGCATCAAAGTCATCGACCTTATAGCTCCCTTTGCCAAAGGTGGCAAGGTTGCCGCTTTTGGTGGAGCTGGTGTCGGCAAGACAGTCATCATTCAAGAACTCATCCGTAATATCGCCGAAGAACACTCCGGTCACGCAGTTTTTGTTGGAGTAGGGGAGCGAACCCGTGAAGGTAATGACCTTTATTTAGAAATGAAAGAGTCTGGAGTTCTCAAAAACACCGTTATGGCTTTTGGCCAGATGAACGAACCCCCCGGTAACCGTCTCCGTATTGCCCTCACCGGCCTCACCTTTGCTGAATTCTTCCGTGACGAACGGGGCGAGGATGTCCTTATATTTATCGACAACATCTTCCGTTTCTCTCAAGCAGGTTCCGAAGTCTCAGCCCTCTTAGGTCGTATTCCCTCTGCTGTAGGCTATCAGCCTAACCTAGCTACCGAAATGGCTGCCCTCCAAGAACGCATTACCTCTACCAAAACCGGCTCTCTCACCTCCTTCCAAGCCGTCTACGTCCCCGCAGACGACTACACCGACCCCGCTCCAGTTACTACCTTTGCTCATCTCGATTCCACCATCTCCCTTGACCGTGCCCTTTCCGATCAGGGGCTCTATCCGGCTGTCGACCCTCTCTCGAGTAACTCCAAAATGATGACTCCTGCCACAGTAGGCGCAGATCATTACCAAGTTGCCAAAGGTGTTCAGCAGGTTCTTCAGCGCTACAAAGATCTTCAAGACATCATTGCTATTTTGGGTATCGATGAACTCTCCGACGAAGACAAGCTTACCGTCAGCCGCGCTAGAAAGATTCAACGCTTCCTTACTCAACCGTTCTTTGTTGCCGAGCAATTTACTGGTATGTCTGGTAAATATGTGCCTATCAAAGAAACAGTTAGAGGATTTGGTGAAATCCTTGATGGTAAGCACGACGATCTTCCCGAACAAGCTTTCTACATGGTCGGCACCATTGACGAAGCCGTCACCAAAGCCAAAACTCTTTAGTTTTATTAATCATTCAAACCTTTATTCGAATCAATTCGATTTCAATTCGAATAATTAGTTTATCTGTGAAGCCTTTCACCCTCGAAGTAGTCACTCAGGAAAAACATCTTCTTACCGAAACGGTTACCAACCTTACTCTTACCACCGAAGTAGGGGAGCTCACTATTCTAGCTGATCATTTGCCTCTCTTTGTTCGGCTCATGCCTGGGGAACTTCGATACACCAGTCACGGTGAGCAGCACTTCTTTGCAGTCACTGGCGGTTTCGTCGATGTCTCACCCAGAAACATCACCACTGTACTAGCCGATTCGGCTATTCGCTCCGACCAGATCAATCTCCAAGAAGCCGAGGAGGCTATCAGTAACGCTCAAAAGGCTCTAGCTGAGGCTCCCGATGACAAAACCACTCTCAAAATTGAAATGGAACTTCGAACTGCCATGATCAAGGCCAACATCGCACGTAAACACCAAGCAGGTCTCAACTAGCTTGAGGTATAAGAAATACGTATTGAATTGTTCCTTCCTCTGCTTTAACATGTGCTTCATAACTAAAATTCGTGGTATCAAACTTCGCCTCGGGGCGATTTTATTTTTATAAATTAGAGATAGTATCATGAAATCACAAACACTGCACCTTACCCAACAAGGTCTGGACGAACTGAAAAAAGAACTTGAAGATTTACAAAATAATAAGCTTCCCAAAGCCATCGAGCGGGTCAAATTGGCTAGAGAACAGGGCGACTTGTCGGAAAATAGCGAGTACCACGCCGCTCGTGATGACCACTCGTTTATACAAGGTAGAGTAGATGAACTTAGCGAGCTGATTGCCAAAGCCAAAATTGTTAAAAATAACGGTAGTACTAGCAAAGTTGGGCTCGGTAACAAAGTTACTGTTACCACTGACCAAGGACAAAACCATACCTACCACATTGTCGGTAAATACGAAGCCAATCCGATAGAAAAAAAGATTTCTGACGAATCACCTTTAGGCCAGGCTCTCCTTGGCAAGAAAGTTGGCGACAATGTCGAGTACCAGGCTCCTGTTGGTAAAGTCGTCTATACTATTGGCAAGATCCACTAGTCCGTAAAACCTTTTTGTCTAACTTCTAAACCTAATTCTCATTCTTCCCTTGAGACTCCCTCTCTTTTTGGGCATAATGATTAAGTGAAAACTAAATCTTCTCTCTACCTTTGGGGCTTGGTTGCAAGTTTTGGCTTATATTCAGTGGCCTCATATCTGCTTCTCTTGCGCGACGATTTTTTCCTCGAAAGGTTTAGCATTGCCCTGGCCGCCCCTCAGTTTCTCACCATTACCAGGCACTGGGCTTCAATTACTCACGCCAATTGGTTATCCATTCTCTTACTTACCATCTCTATCATCGCCAGTTTCTATTTTTACTTTAAAATCATCAGCCCCCCCATCCCTGTTTCACTACCGCATTTATCTTGGATTAAATGGCTCCTCCCTCTAGTATTTTTGGCCCTTATCTCATATCCCGGACTTTCCACCGATGTCTTTGATTACATCAACACCAATCGAGTAGCTTTTATTCATCATTCTAATCCCTGGGTCACCCCGCCTCAGAATTTTCCCCAAGATTCTTTAATTTACTTTGGCAGTTGGAATTTTCGGGCTTCAGTCTATCCTCCTCTCATGTTTGCTTTCTCATCTCTGGTTTATTTTGTCTTCGGCACATCGGTTGTCCTGTCTATCATTGGCTTTAAACTTCTCAATTTAGTCCTCTGGGCTCTGCTCATATATTTAATGTGGCGTCTTACTCCATCCAAAAACCTTTGGGCATTCATGGCTTTCGCCTTTAACCCCCTGGTACTGATTGAATTCCTCGGCAATGCTCATAATGATTTAACTATGGCTTTGCCTATTTTTATTGGCTTTGGCCTGTTTTACCGCCGCCGCTACCTCCTTGCCGGTTTGGTTCTGGGCCTAGGTTTCCTTACCAAATTCACTTTAGCGCTCTACCTACCTCTTCTTATTGCTGTTCTTTTTATCAAATTCAGTTATCGTTCAATTTTCAAATTAATCTCTGGATTTACCATCACTGTTCTCATCGGATTATCTCTCCTGGGAGATTCAGCTTCATATTTATTTGCCAATCTTGGCACTCAGTTTCAACTCTATCTCCAGTCATTACCCACCATTATTCGTTTTTTTCTCCTGCAAACCCTTGGCCAAACTCACGATCCTTTGGCCATATCTATCCAAAAAGGTTTAAATTTACCTCTGCTTGCCCTATTTGTTTACTTTAGTCTGCACTCCATTAATCTTCACCGTCTGGCTGATCGTAGCGTCTATCTAATGATCTTATATCTAACCGTGTCAGCTCCTATGCTTCAACCCTGGTATGCTATCTGGTATTTGCCCTTACTCCTCTTTGTTACCTCTATCAAAATCCGTCACGCCGCGCTGGTCTTTACCTTCTCTCTAATGCTTCATTACCTGGTTAGGAACTTTTCCTTATATTTTTGGCCCAATAGCTTTACTTGGCAAATTATTATTTATCTCACCATGGCCCTGCCACCTCTATTTATCCTCTTCGCCAAAAAGCCATGGTATACTCGAGTGTCACGCCTTTTTAACTCCCTATGAAAAAATTTCTTCACACCTACCAGCTCGACTTTATTTTTACCAGCTTAATCACCTTAACCTACTTTGTTACTAGGTTAATTAACCTCACCATCATCCCCATCTTTACCGACGAGGCCATATATCTTCGTTGGTCTCAGATCGGTTCCTACGACGCTGCCTGGCGCTTTATTCCCCTTACCGATGGCAAACCGCCCCTCTTTCACTGGTTTGTCATGCTCACTGTCCGTCTTTTCTCAGATCCTCTTATTGCTGGTCGCATTGTATCGGTTGCTGCGGGGTTTTTTAGCCTAATTGGCATTGGCCTCGCCGCCTACGTCCTCACCCGCCATAAATCTATTGCGTACCTCTCCACCTTGCTCTACCTGGCTTCACCGTTTATGGTGGTCTACGATCGTCTAGCTATCGTTGACTGTCTGCTCACCACCATCAGTATTTACTCCTTTATCTTGGCAGTACTACTGATCCAAACCAAACGCTTAGACGTCGCCTTACTTCTTGGTGGCACCATCGGTGCAGGCATGCTCACCAAAGCCTCAGGATTAATCTTTCTTCTGCTCACCCCCTTTACCGCCATCATCACTCCGCTCACCAAAGTTGCCAAGCGCCTATTACCCTGGATCGGCCTGCTAATCATCTCTGCAGTCATCGCCGAAAGCGCCTACAGCATCCTCAGGCTCTCCCAATTCTTCTACCGTATCGGTCAAAAAAACTACGAGTTTATTATCCCCTTATCAAAGTTTCTCCAGGAACCATTTTCCTTTACCATTGGCAACGCCAAAAGCATGTTTAAGTGGCAGTTTGGTTACCTCACCTGTCCAGTCTGCCTCTCCATACTTGCGGCCTTTTTAAACAAGAAACTTATCCGCCAAAACCTTCTCCTGTTGCTTTACTACTTCATCCCTTTCCTCATGATTGCCTCATTCAACAAAATTATTTTCCCTCGCTTTCTTCTTTTTTCTACCCCTTTCCTCCTCATCCTTGCTGCCACCGGTATTCACAATATAACTTCCTATCTCAAGTCCGTCCCTCAAAGGTCCCTCTTCGTCTTGTTAGTCCTTTTCCCCTCATTGGTTATCAGCTCTAATTTATTATTTTCCCCTCTCAAAGCTAACATTCCTCAATCAGATCGTGACCAATACCTTGATTCTTGGCCAGCTGGATGGGGGATTAACGAAACCGTTGCATATCTTCAGGACCAAGCTGCCAAAGGCCCCATCTTTGTTGGCACTCAGGGCACCTTTGGTCTCATGCCTTACGCCATCGAGATATACCTCTGGAGAAACCCCAACGTTGAGATTGACTCATTCTGGCCGGTCAACAAAGTTCCCGACAAAATCCTAGCCAAGGCCCAGGAAAAAACTACCTTCTTTATCTACAACGAACTTGAAGACATCCCTGCTCAAGATAATCTCCAACTGATATTAGAGTTCACCAAACGTCGAGGCGACGAGGTCCGCCACATGCGTCTATTTAAAGTTTCTCCCTTGACCCAAAGTCAATGAAAAAATATCTTCCTTTGTTGTCAATCCTTCTCCTTGCCTCAGTTCTGAGGTTATATCAGCTCGGCATTAACCCTCCTTCCCTAGATTGGGACGAGGCTTCCTTGGGTTACAACGCCTACTCCATACTCAAAACAGGTAAAGATGAGTTTGGAAACTTCTTACCTCTATCGATTCGTTCCTTCAACGACTACAAGCCTCCCCTCTACACATATCTCGACATTCCCTTTATCGCCACCTTTGGTCTCAATGAACTCGCCGTCAGGCTTCCCTCGGCCCTAGTTGGCATCATTGCCGTCGCCGCCTGCTACTACCTTACCTTAGAAATATTCAAAGCCCATAAACACTCTCTAGCTCTAGCTCAATTCTCTAGCTTATTGTTAGCTATTTCCCCATGGCACCTCCAGTTCTCACGTGCCGCCTTCGAAGCCAACCTTGCTCTTACCTTCTACCTTCTTTCCGTCCTTTTCTTCCTCAAATGGATCAACACCAAAGTAGATTTTGTTATTGGTAATTGGTTTTTGGTTATTGCTGCCAGCTCCGCAGCGGCAGCTTTGTACTCCTATCACTCTGCTCGCTTGATTGTCCCTGCCATGTTTTTATTTCTTGCACTCAAATACAAATACATTCTGTTTCAGCGCTGGCGTACCACCTCTTTGGCACTAGCCCTAGCCATTATCTTACTAGCTCCACTCCTCTACATCACTTTCCGCGGTGGAACTTCCAATCGTTTCAACACCGTCAGCATCTTCACCAATCCAGGAGAATTTTCCAGAGAAGCTGAACGTCTCAACCGAGCCGTCTTTTTCCGCTCCCAAGACCCCATTCCACTAAGCTACATGCACCACCCCTATACTGTTTATGCCAAAATCATCCTTAGAAACTACTTTGAGCACTTTAACTTCGATTTTCTTTTCCTCACTGGTGATGGTAATGGTCGCCACACCAGCGCTGGCATGGGCCTCCTTTATTTAGCATCACTTCCCTTACTCTTATATGGGTTCTTTTCTCTTGCCAAAGATAAGTCGGACCATTCATTTGTCGTTTGGCTCTGGCTTCTGCTTGGCCCCTTAGCCGCCGCTATCACCGCTGACACACCTCATGTCATCAGAAGTCTCCTCATGCTCCCTGCAATCCAAATCCTCACCGCCTACGGCATTATTTCAGTATTTCAACGCCTCCAATCAACCAAATCTTCATACGTTTTACGTTATTCGTTATACGGAGGCTTTGTTCTATTATTTTCTCTTAACGTCTTCTTCTACCTCAAACTTTACTACTTCGTCTCTCCCCACGAACGTTCCCAAGATTGGCAATATGGCTACAAACAACTTGTTTTTAAAGTAAACAAAATTAAATCAAATTACGATAATATTTATATTACTAACAAATACGATCAACCCCAGGTCTTTTTTGCTTTCTATACTCCCATTGATCCTAATATCTACCAAACCTATGCAGAGACAGCTCACGAGCATATTGAAAATATTACCTTTAAAGACATTGAGTATCGGACAGATATCCAAGACTCTAATTCCATAGTTATTGCTGACCCTGCTGACTCTCCCAGCGATGCTCACTCATTTGATCAGATCAGGTTCCTAGACGGCACCACGGCCTTCAACTTCTTTTCATCACAATAGTTTTGACATTTGATCTTAAAACATTTAAATTTGTTTAGAAATTAGGATTTAGAAATTAGAAATTTGGGATATATCCAAATTATCTCTTAAGTCATATGACTTCGAAAAAAATCCAATCAAACTCCAAAGTAATCGTAGTCATGCCTGCCTACAATGCCGCTAAAACGGTAGAAAAAACTGTTCGCGACCTTCCCAAAGACCTAGCTACTAAAATCATCTTAGTCGACGATGTCTCCTCAGACGAAACAGTTAGCGCTGCCAAAAAACTAGGCATCACTGTCTTTCAACATTCCCGAAACTTAGGTTACGGTGGCAATCAAAAGACCTGTTACTACGAAGCCCTCAAATTTAACCCCGATGTTGTGGTCATGCTTCACCCCGATTATCAATACGATGCCTCCCTCACTGGAGAAATGGTTCGCCCCATTCTCGAAGGCCGCTACGATGTTATGTTTGGGTCTCGCATCCGTACTAGGGCAGAAGCCTTGGCAGGTGGTATGCCCGCTACCAAATATTTTCTAAACCGTCTCTTCACCCCCATAGAAAACATAGTTCTTGGTGTTAATTTCACTGAGCACATGAGCGGCTTTCGCGCCTACTCCAAAAAAGTTTTAAAAACTGTCCCCTTTGGTCGCATGAGCAACGATTTTGTTTTTGATCAACAATTTATGGCTTCAGCTATCTCCTTTGGTTTTAAAGTTGGTGAAATTCCCGTACCTGTTCGCTACTACGATGACAGCTCATCAATTCAATTTGTTAAAGGAACAAAGTTCCTCCTCGAAACGCTTTATGTGCTTTTTAAGTTTACCCTCCACCACCTCGGCCTCTACGACAGTAAGCTCTTCAAGTAGTCTGCTTTCGTTTAATCCTTGGTCATTGCCGTCAAATCGAGTAAAATACCAACTTAACTCGTGCTAATTATTTATCTCTTCACCAATCATGGCCAAGACCAGACTCGAAATTACCCGCCAGGAACGACTGCATAAACTCCAACAAATTAGAGACTTGGGTATCAACCCCTTTCCTGCTCAATCCCAAAAAGATTTGTTCAATCAAAAAGTCATTAGCGATTTTGACAAACTTGAAGGCAAAAGCGTTTCCTTGACTGGTAGGCTCATGTCGTTTCGTGAACACGGTAAAATCGCCTTTGGCGATCTTCAAGATCAATCAGGCAAAATCCAACTCTACCTCCGCCAAGATGTTCTCGAACCCGTCAATGTTTCTCAACAAACCCTGGGCTTTTCCGAACTTAAGCTCATTGATCCAGGAGACTTTTTGCAAGCCACCGGTGAAGTTACTAAAACTCAGAGTGGTCAAATTTCCATCCTAGTTAAAAAACTTAAACTCCTCACCAAAGCCCTCCGCCCACTTCCCAGCAATCAAGACATTCTCACTGACCCAGAAACTATCTTCCGCCGCCGCTACCTCGATCTCATGCTTAACCCTGATCACCACCAACTGTTCATCCGCAAGGCCAAATTCTGGCAAGTCCAGCGCCAGTTTATGCACGACCACGGCTTCATGGAAATCGAAACTCCAGTTCTTGAACATGTCACTGGTGGTGCCGACGCCCGTCCCTTTATCACTCACATGAATTCTCTCGACCAAAACTTTTTCCTGCGTATTAGCACCGAGCTTTATCAAAAACGCCTTATTGGTGGTGGGTATGAAAAGATTTTTACCCTCGCCCCCAACTTTAGAAATGAGGGTTTAAGTGATGAACACTTAAATGAATACTACCAACTCGAATGGTACTGGGCTTACGCTGATTACCAGGACAACATGCGTTTAGTTCAAGAACTCTTCCAAACCACTGCCCAACAGGTTTATGGCTCTACTCAATTTACCAGAGGAGAACACCACTTTGACCTCGCAGGTGATTGGCCACAAGTTAGTTACCCCGACATTATCAGAGAAAAACTGGGCATCGACATCTTCAATTCCTCCGACGCCGATATGCTCAAGGTCATAAAAGACCAAGGCATTAAACTCTCTGGTACTGTTAATAGAAGTCGCCTCATCGACAATATTTGGAAAATTATTAGAAAGAATATTACCGGCCCTGCCTTCCTTGTCAACGAACCTAAATTCATGTCACCTCTTGCAAAGAGCAAACAAGATGATCCTAACATCACCGAACGTTTTCATATCATCATCGCCGGTAGTGAGCTTGGCAATGGCTACTCAGAGTTAAACGACCCCGTTGACCAACTAGAACGTTTCCAGGAACAGCAAGCCGCCCGTGATGCTGGCGACGGCGAAGCCCAGATGATGGATATCGATTTTGTGGAGATGCTTGAATACGGTATGCCTCCCACATCAGGCTACGCCCACTCCGAAAGGCTCTTTTGGTTTTTGGAAAACATTTCTGCTCGTGAAGGCACCCTCTTTCCAGCTCTCCGCAATAAAGTTGATCCCCTTACTCAAAAAATATACTCAATTGATGGCCCCCAAACTATCCCTGACTCTACCAGCCTACCAGATGAACATAACCAACGGTTTGTAGCTATTCTTAACAAAAAAATTCCCGCCGGCAAAGCTTTCAACGCACTTGGACACATGACTGCTGGTTTAGCAGGAGGTCACCCCAATCCACAACAACTCCACCTCCTCCAATACCAAGACAAAGATGAAACCATCCATCCCAATATTTCTCATTTTCCATTCATAATTCTCCAAGCGGATAACTCCAATCAAATCAGAAAAGTCAGAGAAGAAGCCAAAAAACATGGCATCACCTTTACTGACTTTACCAGTACTATGACTATTGGTACCAGTCAGGAGCAACAAGATGCCACCCAAAATACTCCTGAATCAGAACTAGAATACTACGGTATCTGCCTATTTGGGAATACTGACACAATCAAACAATTTACCAAACAATTCTCCATCTATAAGTGATCATGGTTCGACGAGACCAAGTAATTGCTTCAATCAATCAAATCATCGGTTCTGATATTGTTGTCAAAGCCACTTCCATGGACGACATGGCCAATGGCGTCCAAATTTTGGGAGTCGACAAGGTCTCCAAAGTAGCCGTGGGGGTTAGTCTCAACCATCAATTTCTGGATCAATCTGTTGCCTGGGGGGCCGAGTTTTGTATCTTCCACCACGGACTCGACACTCGCACCCACAAATCCATGTATACCCCCTCACAACAACTTCGTCTCCAAACTATCATCAAAAACGACCTCACCATTGCTGCCTACCACGCTGCTCTTGATATTCAACCGGAATTTGGTAACAACATTTCATTTGCCAAACTTCTCCATGCCAGAGTTGTAGACACTTTGTATAACAATTGGGGTCTTGTTGGCCAATTACCAAAACCCACTCAAGTGAAACAACTCCAAACACAGTGTGAAAATATTCTAAGACGATCTGTACTCAGATTTTCAGCGAGTAACAAACTTGTACAAACAATTGGCATCTGCACCGGTTCTGCAAAACCCTACAACGAAGACATTTTTGAAATGTTATCAAAAGATGTTCAACTTTTTATCACCGGTGAGACCTCGGAATGGGCACCCCATAATATGTTGGAATCAGGTATCAATTATTTTGTTTGTGGTCACTATGACACAGAGGTGTTTGGTGTGAAAAACTTGGGTGAAAAACTAGCCAAAAAATACAAAAACAAACTTATAGTCAAATTTATCGAAGTTCCTAACCCAGTTTAATATTCAATTTTCACAAACATCAATTCATATTTCACGCCATACACAAAGTACTCGTCATTATTTACTCAACTTCATTCCGCATAAATTCGATGCAAATTCGAATAATTAGAAAATCAATTTTATGAAACTAATACTTGCTTCCGGTTCCAACAATCGCATCACCGCTCTCAAACTCGCCAGAATACCCTTTGTCAGCGTTCCTGCCGACATCGACGAAAAAGCCGTTCAAGATCTAGACATTAATAAGCGCCAAATCCTAGTCGCCAAAAGCAAAGTTGACAAAGTTGCCGATTCACACCAGGGGTTAATTCTTGGGGCCGACGGCGTTAACATCTGTAAAGGTCAGGTTCTCGAAAAACCCCAAGACCTCTCCGAAGCCCGCAATATGATCAAACTTCAATCAGGCAAACGCTGTTCATTCCTTACTGGTTACTATCTTATCAATACTTACACTAGCAAAATCTATTCCGGTACCTCTGAATGCTTCTACACCTTCAGAGATATCACTGATGATGAGATTGATTCTTATATTCATTCCGAGCCGGTTCTTACCTGGGCTGCCGCTTTCTCTCCTGCCAATTCATCTGCCATCACCTTTATCAACACCATCGAAGGTCCTTTTGCCGAATTCTGTTTTTCTATGCCTTTTGAAAAATTAATTCCCATTTTCAGACAAGAAAAAATAGTTTAACCTTAGACACCAACATTATCTTGAAACATCATGAACAAATTAAAAAGCATTTGGAGTCTCGATTATGACCAGAGATAAAGCCTTAGCTCTTGTTCGCGAACACGTCAAAAACGAAAACCTAGTCCGCCACATGTTGGCAGTCGAGGCGGCTATGGCTGCTTACGCTATTAAGTTTGGTGAGAACGAAGTGCGCTGGCGCGTAGCCGGCCTTCTCCACGACTTTGACTGGGAAATCCATCCCACTCTGGAAGAACATCCCCAAAAAGGAGCAGAGATTCTAAGGAGTAGGGGAGTAGACGAAGACATGGTCCAAACCATCTTGTCTCATGCCGACCATACCGGTGTACCTCGTGACACTCTCATCAAAAAGGCTCTGTTTGCCTGTGATGAAATTACCGGCTTGGTTACTACTACAGCTTTGGTTCGCCCCAGTAAAAAACTTTCCGATGTCGAAGTTAAATCCATCAAAAAGAAGTGGAAAGACAAAGCCTTCGCTCGAGGTGTCAGTCGTGAAGATGTTGAAAACGGTGCAAAAGAACTTGGCGTCGATCTCTGGGATCACGTCCAGATAGTATTAGACGCTATGAAAGGAATTTCTGATGACCTCGGTCTCTAAACCTCAAAAAGTTCATATTGGTATTATGGCCCTACCTCTCAACAAGTCAGGTCAATTTCTTATCACCAAGCGTAACGAGCCTAAATTTCCTCCCGCTCACCATAAATGGCAAATTACCGGCGGCGGTATGGAGTTTGGTGAAACTCCAGAACAAACACTAACCAGAGAATTTCAAGAAGAGCTTTCAGTTACACCCAAAATTCTCTATCCCCACCCCATTCTTAAAACTTACCTCTGGGATTATCAAGATCATCAATCACATATCTTGCTGGCTTGTTATGTGGTAGACATTGGTAATCAGTCACCAAAAGTTGATGGTTTCGAAAACATCGCCTACAAATGGATCCCCCCTCAAGATATCCACCACCTTGATTTTCTTCCCCTCTGCGATGAGATCATCTCCGAAGCACAACAAATAGTTCAAGAAAAGAATCTCCTTTCTCTCCTATAACCTATTCCCTATCACCTTTAAGCTAGTTATAATACTCTTATGCTCGACATCAACTACATCCGCGAACACGCCGACGAGGTCAAAACTGGAGCCAAGAACAAAAACCTTGACCCCAAAATAATCGACCAACTCTTATCAGTTGATCAACAACGTCGCCAACTAATCCAAAAAACAGAAGAACTTAGATCTGCCCGTAATAAGCTTACCAAAAATGATATTGATCAAGGCAAAAAGTTAAAATCCCAGCTTAAAGAGATCGAACCTCAACTCAAAGATGCTGAGTCCAAATTTATGGATCTCATGCTTCAGGTCCCCAACCCTCCCGCAACCGATGTCCCCATTGGCTCAGATGAATCAGGCAATAAAGTAATTAAAACTTGGGGTGATATTCCCAAGTTCGACTTTGAACCCAAACCCCACCAAGTCTTAGCTGAAAATCTAGACTTATACGACAGTAAACGTGCTGTGAAAATTGCCGGCAACCGCTCGTATTTCCTCAAAGGCGACCTGGTCATGCTCGAGCAAGCTCTGTTAAACTATGCCCTCCAGAAAATGATCGACCTCGGGTTCACTCCTTTCACCGTTCCCTGGATGGTTAATGACGTAGCCATGATTGGTACGGGCTATTTTCCTTGGGGACAGGAAGACCACTTCCGGACTCAAGATAATCAAAGCCTTATCGGCACCTCCGAAGTCGCAGTTACGGCTTATCACAAAGACGAAATACTTTCCCATAAAGATCTTCCCATTAAGATGTGTGGCATTTCGCCATGTTTCCGGCGTGAAGTTGGTTCTTACGGCAAAGATACTCAGGGATTTATCAGATTACATCAGTTTAATAAAGTTGAAATGGTCGTCTATACCGTCGCAGATGAAGAAGTCACCCGTCAAATGCATGATCAAATGTTGGGTATCGCCGAAAGTCTTCTTCAAGACCTGAAACTACCTTATCAAGTTCTCCTTATGTGTACCGGAGATATGG
>Ga0210057_1004535_pt1 | contig 18389 bp, 20 predicted proteins | sample CryGeyCG2114_010_2_FD_183968 | JGI IMG/M metagenome (GOLD analysis project Ga0210057, IMG submission 183968) | Groundwater microbial communities from aquifer - Crystal Geyser CG10_big_fil_rev_8/21/14_0.10 (SPAdes) (version 2) | ecosystem: Environmental > Aquatic > Deep subsurface > Groundwater ...
CCAGCTTAACCAAGAATTTGTCGTTGCCGTTGATAATCAAATGGTTTTCCGGCTTCTGATATAAGAATATGTTGGTTTTGGCTTTGGCGTATTTTTTCAGCGAGGCATAGCGGTTAAGATGGTCGGGAAAAATATTGGTGATGACGGCGATTTGCGGGCTTTTTTTTATAAACGCCAGGTCTTCCAGCTGAAAACTGGAAAGTTCGGCGACAACAATATCCCCGGTTTTTATTTTTAGGAGTTGTTCCAAAAATGATTCCCGGATATTTCCCAAAAGCCAGACCTTTTGGTATTTTTTCTTCAAAATTTCCGCCAGCAGGGTAGCCGTGGTTGATTTCCCTTTGGTGCCGGTGACGCCGATAATTAAGGCCGGCGCCCGGTCAAAAAATATTATAGTATCGGTGGTTATCGTTATGCCTTTAGCCCGGGCTTTTTTTAAATATGGGTTATCCCAGGGAATGGCCGGATTTTTGACAATTAAGTCGCTGGTTAAAAAATCAGTTAAGCGGTGCCTGCCGAGCACGTATTTAATTCCGGAGCAGGAAGAAAGCTCGGCTAAAGAGTTTTTAAGGGCTTTTTTGCTTTTTAAGTCGGTAACCGTGACTTTGGCTCCCTGACGGCTGAAAAACTTGGCGCTGCCTATTCCGCCGCCGTTTAAGCCCAGGCCGAAAATGAGGATTTTTAAGGGAATATTGTCTTTTTGCCTGATTTTGCTATAATGGGGTTTATTGATACGCATTTTAAAATTTTAACTCTTTTGAGGAGATTTTTGAAACAAACCGCCTCCTGGTCGGTTGTTTTGGTTTTGGCAAGCGTTTTATCGGTTAATTTCGTTATTCGTTTGGTAAAAGCCGACCAGAAACCGGTTTTGACTTCTGACGGCATTGTCGGCGGTCTGGCAAATCAGCAAGAACCTGTTTTGGCGGGTTCTTTAAATTTAGCCGGCAATTACGGCGGAGCCGCTGCCAATGAACTTGCCGGATTTATCCTGTTGGACAGCTCGGTAATTTTAGACCCGACTAATCCCTTAAACACTATTCTGCCGACCCGCGACGGTTTAATAATATACCAAGTCCAGTCAGGCGACACTATTTCCAAAATCGCGGCCAAATTCGATATTTCAAAGGATTCTATTTTTTGGAACAACCCCGGCCTTGTTTCTTCTTTTATCAAACCGGGGCAGGAAATAATTATTTTGCCGGTTGAGGGAGTGCTTTATGAAACTAAGGAAGGCGATTCTTTGGACGCTATCGCCGGCTTATACGGAATCAGCGCCGATGAAATAAAAAATTTCAATCCCAATTTCCAAAAGCTTTTACAGGTAACGGGCAACAAATTAATTATTCCCCACGGCCGGCCTTTGAAGAAAAATACCTATGTTAGCCGCTGGGCCGGAGATTTTCTGGATTTGGGAAATTATTTTGCCATTCCCACTACCGGTTGGAACTGGGGCCGGCTTCATGATTATAACGCCGTTGATATTGCTAATCGTTGTGGAACGCCGGTTTACGCCGCGGCCGAGGGCTTGATAATTGAAATTGGAGCTATTAATGAATGGAATAATGGTTACGGCAATTATATAAAAATCGAGCACCCGAATAAAACTTATACCCTTTACGCCCACTTGGACGAAATTTCATTGAATGAAGGCAAATATGTCTTACAGGGCGCCGAAATTGGCTTGATGGGCAACACCGGCAACACTCACGGCCCGACCGGTTGCCACCTGCATTTTGAAGTTTACGGCGCCAAAAATCCTTTCGCGAAATACTAAAGATGCGATACTAATATACTAATTCATGCTAATGATACGAATGGATACGAATTAGTATTATTAGCATCATTCGCATTCATTCGTATATTGGTATCATATTCGATTTTCTTCTCTGACCCGGTATTGATAGGCTTCGGCTAAATAATCAGCGGTTATTTTTTCGGAATTTTCAAAATCGGCTATTGTTTGGGCGATTTTCAAGATCCGGTAATAGCCGCGGCCGGAAAGAAAAGTTTTTTCCAGGACGTTTTTAAGAAAGTTTTCGGCTGAAGAATCGAAATTAGCCGCGGCTTCCACTTGTTTGGAGGTCATTTCGCTGTTGGTGTGAATTCTCGGCTCTAAACCCTGAAAACGTCGGGCCTGGATTTCCCGGGCCGCCATGATTTTTTGTTTAAGGAGCTTATTGGCTTCGGCCGCCGAAGATTTTTTATTTCTTAATTCTGCTATTTCTACCCGCGGTACTTCAATCTGGATATCGATGCGGTCGAGGAGCGGTCCGGAGATTTTTTTCTGATAGCGGAAAACATCATAAGCGCTGCAGCGGCATTCTTTTTTCGGATCGCCGAAATAGCCGCAGGGGCAAGGGTTCATCGCTGCCACTAAAGTGAAGTTTGCCGGGAAACTTAAAGTCTTTTTTGCCCGGCTGATGTTTATAAATCCATTTTCGAGCGGCTGGCGCAGGCCTTCCAGAAGGTCGCGGTGAAATTCCGGAAATTCATCAAGAAACAGCAGGCCGCGGTGAGCCAGGCTGATTTCGCCGGGCTTAGGATTGGTTCCGCCGCCGACCAATGAAACCAAAGAAGAACTGTGGTGAGGCGAACGGAAAGGCCGGTAATTAATTAAAGAATTTCGCAAAGACAATCCCGCGGCCGAATAAATTTGGTTGACCTCAATGGCTTCATTTAAGGAAAGCGGCGGCAGAAGAGAAATTAAGGCCTGGGCCATCATAGTTTTTCCGGTTCCAGGCGGACCGAACATCAGCAGATTATGATTGCCGGCTGCGGCGATAGCCAGAGCCCGCTTGGCATTTTCTTGGCCTTTAATGTCGTCGAAATCCGTCAGAGAAAATTGGTTCTTGGGGATGAAATCAGCGGCGGGCTGCGGCGGAATAATCGTCCGGTTTTCAAGATGATTAATTAAATCGCAAAGATTTTTTACGGGAATGACGGAAATTTCTTTGATAATCGCCGCTTCGGCGGCGTTGGCTTCAGGCATAAAAATATATTTGAAACCTAATTTTTTCGCCAGTTGGGCGATATTTAAGCCGCCGTTAATGGGCCGCAGGCCGCCGTCTAGTGAAAGTTCTCCCGCGAAAATTTTGTCTTTAGTTTCAAATTCCTTGATTTGTTCGCTGGCCAAAAGATAAGCCAGGGCGATGGCCAAATCAAATTGCGAGCCGGTTTTTTTGATGTCGGCCGGCGCTAAATTGACGGTGATGCGCCGGTTTTCTTTTGTTGGCGGCTTGATGCCGCTGTTTTTCAAAGCCGAATTAACCCGTTCTTTGGCTTCGGAAACCGCTTTATCCGCCAAACCGACGATGTTAAAAGCGTGGAGACCGACGTTGATATCGGTCTCCACTTCGATTAATTCCGCGTTAATACCGTCAAGTTCGGCTGAGAATATTCTAACCGGACCTTTCATTTATTTCTTTTTTTCCGACAATTGGCGGCTTTTTTTGCATTTTTGGCAAAGCCGCGATGTCGGATTGATTTTTAGAAGAATCCAGGAAATTTTTTCGCCGCAGGCTTCGCAGATTCCGTATTTGCCCTGTTCTATTTTTCGCAGCGTTTCGTTGATATTCTCCAGCTTGTTCCTTAAAATTTGCTGGAGGCCGAGTTGGGTGCCGAATTGTTCGGTTTCGTCGGTTTCTTCCTCGCCGTGGTCTATGTCATCGCCGAATTCCGGAGGCGTACCCAAAGATTTAATTTCCGTTTCAATCGATTTTTTTTCTTTTTCCAGTTTTATTTTTAGATCTTTCAGAGAAAACATTTTACCCAGTTAACTCAACTCCGAAAGACAAAAATCTCTCAATTTGGAGTTGATTAAATTTAATGCGACCAATTTGTTTTGTTTTTTCATATTATGTTTTATGATTTTTGTTACAGTGTATTCTTTTGTTTGTTTTTAGTTCCTTAATCATGGTTAATATACCAAACTTATTTTTTATCCCATAACGCATAATTCTAAAAAGAATACCATCAGAGTTGAGTTACTGGGTTTACTGAAGTTTTTTAAGGATTTCCGAGAAACCGGAATAAGAAGCGCTGATGACAAGCTTGTCGCCAACCCAGCCGTAATTTACGGCCGCGCCGGTTTTCGGGAAAACCAGATAACGGGTGTTAATCGCCGGATCGCCGGCTTTGCCGTCTTTAAAAACGGCAACAGTTGAGCTGGTTTCCGTCAAAAATATGTTCGTTAAGCTGGCTGACGATTCCAAGATTTGTTTAATTGTGTTTTGGGCGGCAGCTATGTCGGCAGCCGGATTTAATTGGGCGATATGGCCGGACCAAATTCCGTTTTCATCCGAGAAAATCACGACGGTTAAATTTTGCTGGAAAATCGCGGAAGTTATTTCGCTGGTTAATTCCGGAATGATTACGGAAATAAATTGCGGGAAAGAAACCAGTGTTTGGTCCTGATTGCGCAAAATTACTTCTTTAAGGGTGTTTGCCGGAATAGTGCTGGCGGCGCCAATCAAATTATTTTTAATATCATCCAAAATTAAAGATGGAATGATTTTTTCTTCCTGGAAAACGCTTGGTATTTTCAGCAAAGAAACATATTGAGGCGCGGGGGTCGGGATCGGGGTTGGGGTTACTATTTCTTCCGGGGGAGTAACGACTGGAGTCGGAGCTTTGATTTTTTTATAAATGAAATAATAGCCGATGCCCGTGGTAATCGCCGCTAAAATTATAATTACTAAAATTATTAAAACTTTTGATGGTTTTTTTCGGGGTTTGCCGTTTTTTTCGGCTTTAGCCGCTTTTTGTTTCGGCGGGAGAGGGACAATCGGGGCGCCGGCCTGGAAAATCGGTTCTTCCGGCCCGACGTATCCCGGGATGTTTGATTCCATTTCGGTCGGCTGGAAAGAAATTTCTTCAGGTACCGCTTTTTTGGGTTCCTGGTTTATTTCGGTTACATAGGGCTGGGGGTTTTGGCCGCCGCCTTCCTTCATTGATTTGATATCCGATTGCATGGTCCGAACGCTGACCTTAGAGGGCGGTGGAGTTGGCACTTCGTTTTTTCCTTCTTGATTATCCATATTTATAAGTAATTTTATTTTTATTAATATCGACTACTCTTTATATTTTAATGATAAACCAATTTTGCCCTCAGGGTCAACGCGGATAACTTTGGCTTTTACCCGGTCGCCCATTTTAACCACGTCTTCAACTTTATTGACGTAACCATCCTTTAATTCGGAAACATGAATCATTCCGTCCCGTCCTCCGCCTAAATCGACAATCGCTCCAAAATCGAGGATTTTTATCACTTCGCCTTCAATCGTCTCGCCAATTTTATACTCCCTGACTATGGCTTTTATCTGGTCTAGGACCAATTGGGCCTGTTTTTTGTCGGGTCCGGCAATGAAAATTTTGCCGTCTTGTTCGACGTCAACAGTCGTTAATCCGCCGCTCATCTGAATAATGCCCTGGATTACCCGGCCGCCGGAGCCTATCACTCCGCCGATTTTTTCCGGCTTAATTTCAAAAGTTATAACCGCCGGCGCGAAAGGCGAAAGTTCTTCGCGGGGAGCTTTGAGGGTTTTTTCAACCAAGCTAAGAATTTCTTTGTGGGCTTTTTGGGCCTGCGCTAAAGTTTTTTCAAAAATTTCCCGGTTAATGCCGTCAATTTTGACGTCCATCTGGATGGCGGTCAAGCCGTCTTTGGTGCCCGCCACTTTTAAGTCCATGTCGCCGTAATGGTCTTCCGGCCCCTGGATGTCGGTTAGTATCTTGAATCTTGGAGCATGGAGCTTGGAGCATGAATCTTCGGAATCATGTTTCAGGTTACATGTTTCATGTTCCATGATGAGTCCCATGGCGATGCCGACCGCCGGTTTTTTCAAAGGCACGCCGGCGTCCATTAAAGAAAGCGAACCGGCGCAGACCGAAGCCATCGAAGAAGAGCCGTTGGAAGACAAAATTTCTGAAACCACTCTGATAGTGTAAGGGAATTGTTCAACCGGCGGGATTAAATAACGAAGCGCTTTTTCCGCCAAAAGTCCGTGTCCGATTTCCCGGCGGCCCGGGCCGCGGGAAGAGCCGGTTTCGCCGACCGAGAACGACGGAAAGTTGTAATGAAGCATAAAGCGTTTCTTGCCGGAAAATTTTATTGTCTCCACGAGCTGTTCCGCTCCGGGCGCGGCCAGAGTGGTAACGGCGAGCGACTGGGTGTCGCCCCGGACGAAAAGAGCCGAGCCGTGAGTTCTTTTAAAAAGCCCGGTTTCGGCGTAAAGCGGCCGGACTTCGTCCAGTTTCCGGCTGTCGGGCCTTTTATCTTTTTCTAAAATTCCCTGATGAACGATTTTGTCGATTTCTTCTTCAAGAATTTTTTCAGTCCAGTCCTTGGCGCCGGCTTCATCATTTAAATGTTCTAAAAGTTCGGCCTGAAGCTCGTCTAAGCGGCTTTGCCTGGGGAGTTTGGACGGCTGATAAATCGCGTCTTCCAGGCGTCCGTTTATAAAATCAAGGATTTTCTTTTTCAGTTCTTCCGGCGCTTCCGCCAGCGGCAGCTCGGTTTTTTTCTGGCCGATGGCTTTAATGACTTCTTTTTGGAAAGTAATCAGTTCTTTAATTTTTTTCTGGCTGGATTCAAAAAATTCAATGGCGGCGGCGGCGGAAATTTCTTCGGCTCCAAGCTCAATCATGTTGATTTTGTCTTCGGTGCCCGAGAAAAATGCTTCCACTTTGGGCTGGTCTTTGATAATTCTGATGCCGGCTGCCGGTCCGTTCCAGGGAACGTCGGAAATCGCTAAAGCCGTGGAAGCGGTTAAAAGACCGATAAGGTCGGGGTCGTTTTCTCCGTCGTAGGCCAAGACCGTGACTACTACCTGAATTGCCCGGCGGATTCTCTGGTCAAAAAGCGGCCGGATAGTGCGGTCAATCAAGCGGCCGGAAATAATGGCGTTGTCTGAGGGTCGGCCTTCGCGGCGGATAAAACGGCTGCCGATAATTTTCCCGGCGGCGTAAAATTTTTCTTCATAGTCAACCACTAAAGGCAAATAATTTTTGGGTTCGTCTTTTTTCCCCATTACCACCGTAACCAAAACCGCGGTGTCGCCGTATTTTCCCAGAACGGCGGCGTTAGCCTGGCCGCCGAGAGGCGAAACTTCCAAAGAGATATTTTTATTTTCAAATTCGGTTTGAAAAACCTGTTTTTTAAAATCTTTTATCGTCATTCTCTTCTATAATTGTTTTTTTAGTAAAATTTTGGGGATATCTTCCAAAGCGGTGAAAAAATCGGCGTCTTCTTTAAGAAGGCCGGATGCGGTTTTAGTAAAAGCGGCTATTTCAACCTGTTTGCCCAATCCCCATTTAAGATATTCAACCAAGGGCTTAAAATCGCCGTCTCCTGTCACTAAAATTACCACGTCCAAAGAATCAGCCATTCTGATGGCGTCCACCGCCAAACCTACGTCCCAGTCGGCTTTTTTCTGCCCTCCCGGATAAATTTGGAGGTCTTTGGTTCTTAATTCCAGTCCAACCTGGGTTAGGGCTTCAAAAAATGATTTTTCGCCCAAAGCGGTTTCGCTTTTAACCACGTAAGCCATCGCCCGGATGAGCTTGCGGTTGCCGGTGACGGTTTTGATAAGTTCCCGGAAATTAACCCGCGCCCGGTAAAGATTTTTAGCCGAATGATAAAGGTTTTGGATATCAATAAAAATACCAACCCGTTGATCTTTGTAAGCCGTAGCCATTAATGTTTGAGACCTAATTCTTTAATAATTTTTTGGTAGCTTTCTTCTTTGTTCCGGTGCAGATAATCCATGAATCTTTTTCTCTGGCCGACCATTTTTAAAAGCCCCCGGCGGGAATGATGGTCTTTGGGGCTGGTTTTTAAATGGCCGATTAACTCCTTGATTTTTTCGGTCAAAAGGCCGACCTGAACTTCTGCGGAACCGGTGTCCGTGTCTTTAAGCTGGAGTTTTCGGATAATATTAATTTTTCGCTGCTTGCTTAGCATTTAATCTATTATATAATTAGGGGAGTAAAAAGTCAAAAGTCGCGTTTAGAAATTAAAAATTGTCCCGACTTTGTCGAGGACTCTCGACTTTGTCGGAGGAAATTAGAAATTCCATTGCGAAGCAATGGCTGGCCCCATCGTCTAGTGGTTAGGACAGCTTTCTTTCAAGAAGCAGACTGGAGTTCGATTCTCCATGGGGCTACATAAAAAATATCAAAAATCAAAAATCAAATCTCAAAAATAAAGATAAAAATAAAAATTATGGACGACATAAAACCCAATAAAGATATCAAAAAAAACATTAAGCCAAGCAATGAAATCACTTGGCAAGCTCCGGCTTTTAAGTATTACGAAAAAGACGTTTCCTGGTATTGGTTGAGTTTTATTATCTCTATTTTGCTGATAGCTTTCGCCATTTTGCAGAAAAATTTTCTTTTCGCCGTTTTTATTTTTTTGGCGGAAATTTCGGTTTTAATTCTGGCTCGCCGCCAGCCGGAATTACTCAAATTTAAAATTGACGATAAAGGCATTACTGTTGTTGATAGAACTTATCAATTTAGCGATTTGGAAAAATTTTGCCTCCGGCTTGACGATGAAGACAAAAATTTTGAAGAATTAATTATCAAAAGAAAAACCCATTTTAACCCTTACCTAAAAATTCTAGTAGATGCCAAAATTTCCTCCCAAGTTCGAGAGATTCTAAGCCAGAAATTAACCGAAGAAGAATATGAGGATTCTTTAATTGAGAGTATTTTCAAGTGGCTGAGGTTTTAAAGCCGGGGTTGACAGGCTTTTAAGAAAGAATATAATATAAGCATTATTAAAGGTCGCCTCGAAGGGCGACTATTTTAATAAATATGATGCCAATATACGAATGAATGCGAATGATACTAATGAATACGAATAAAATTATTAGTATCTATTCGTATCATTAGCATGAATTAGTATATTAGTATCACAATAATTATTATGGATCTTAAAACATTAGCTTCGGCCGTTAATCAGATTGCCGAAGAAAGAGGGATAGAGCCGAAAAGCGTTTTGACCGGCGTTGAAGAAGCTATTGCCGCGGCTTACAAAAAACAATACCGGGAGCGCTCGGAAATCGTGAAATCAAAATTTGATTTGAAAACCGGAGCGTTGAAATTCTGGCAGATTAAAACCGTTGTTGATGAGACCACGGCCAGATTTGACGAAATTGAAAATCCCAAAGAAGAACTGAAAGAAGGCGAAATAGAAAAACCGAAATATAACCCTAGCCGGCACATCATTTTGGCGGAAGCCAAAAAAATCAAAAAAGACGCGGCGCTCGGCGAAGAATTGGAATTTCCCTTGGAAGAACATAAAGATTTCGGCCGCATTGCCGCCCAAACCGCCAAGCAGGTAATTCTTCAAAAATTAAGAGAATCGGAGCGGGAAGCCGTCAGGGCTGAATTCCAGAATAAGGAAAGCGAAATTATCAGCGGCGTCATCCAACGTTTTGACCGGGGTAATGTTTATGTTGATTTAGGCCGGACTATCGGCATTATGTTTCCTAATGAATGCATCCCCGGCGAACATTACCGCATCAATGAGCGTCTTAGATTCTTTATTTTAGCGGTTCAGGAAGACGCCAGAACGCCGGGCATTATTCTTTCAAGAAGCCACCCGCAATTTGTGGCAAAGCTTTTTGAGCTGGAAGTTCCGGAAATCACCGAAGGCACGGTTGAAATAAAAGCGATGGCTCGCGAAGCCGGGCACCGGACCAAAGTAGCCGTTTATTCCAAAGAAGAAAAAGTTGACCCGGTGGGAAGCCTGGTGGGCCAGCGGGGTATGCGGGTTATGGCTGTTACCAACGAATTGGGCAATGAAAAAATCGATATCGTGGAATGGGCGCCTGAAACCGAAAAATTCATCGCTAATTCTTTTTCTCCAGCCAAAGTGATTTCGGTTGAGATTAGGCCGCGTCGCGAAGCCCGGGTTTTCGTGGCCGAAGACCAATTAAGCCTGGCTTTGGGCAAAGGAGGCGAAAACGTGCGTCTAGCCGCCAAATTAACCGGCTGGAAGCTTGATGTTCGTTCCCAGTCCCGGCCCGAAGAAATCCAGGTGGAAGGCGTTTCTGATATTAAAGGCGAGCTTGAGGAAATTCCCGATGAAGAAGTTCCCAAAACAGCCGAAGCCCCCAAAGAAAAAGCCGAATAATTGAAGTTTCATTAAAAATCAATTATATTCATTTTATGCCCAGTAACTCAACTCCGATGGTTCGCCAACAAGGCGAACAGAGTGCTGGACAAAGACCAAAATTAATCAAATAAAACAAAATCATTAATTATCAACTTCGATATATCTAATAAAATGTCGGAGTTGAGTTAACTGGGTATGATTAACAAAAAATCTAAAAATCAATCCGAAGAAGAGATTTCCATCCAGTATTTAATTCCGACGGTTATTGAAAAATCTCCCTTGGGCGAGCGGGCTTACGACATTTATTCCCGTTTGCTTAAAGAAAGAATTATTTTTTTGGCCGGGCCGATCAATGATGCCGTGGCCAATATAATAATCGCCCAGCTTTTGTTTCTGGAGCACGAAGATCCCAAAAAAGAAATCAAACTTTACATCAACAGCCCCGGCGGCGCGGCAACGGCTTGTTTGGCGATTTACGATACGATTCAGCACATTAAGCCGGACGTTTCCACGATTTGCGTCGGTGTGGCCGCTTCGGCCGCGGCGGTTCTTTTAGCCTCCGGTCACAAAGGCAAAAGATTTGCTTTGCCCAATTCCGAAATTTTAATTCATCAGGTAATGGGCGGAGCCGAAGGCCAGGCCACGGAAGTCCAGATTGCCGCCAAGCATATCCTCCAGGTGAAAGAGCTCATTAATAAGATTTTATCCAAGCATACCGGCCAATCAATGGCTAAAATTGAAAGAGACACTGACCGCGATTTTTTCCTTAACCCCCAGGAAGCCAAGGAATACGGCTTGATAGACCAGATTATTAAAACGAAATAGAAAACCATGAAGTATGGAGCGTGGAGCATGAATCAGGAATCTTAAATTATGTTCCATGCTCCATGTTTCATGTTCCATGCTTATGTTCTATTATCTCAACGGCAAAATAGTTGAAAAAGACAAAGCCCTCATTCAAGTTAACGATCTCGGTCTGCTCCGGAGCTACGGAATTTTTGATTATTTCAGGACTTACCGCCAAATCCCCTTTCATATAGAAGACCATCTTAATCGTTTCTTCGGGTCGGCCTCATCGCTTAATTTAAAGCCGCCTGTTTCCAAAAAAGAAATAAAAAAGGTTATAGATGAACTGATAAAAAAGAATAAAGATTTGAAAGAAATGAGTTTCCGGATGGTTTTGACCGGCGGTCTGACCGAAGACGCTAAAACTTCGGAAAAGCCGACTTTTTTCATCATCGTCAACAAAGCCCATGTATATCCGGAAAAAGCTTATAAACAAGGGGTAAAATTAGTCACCCTTGATTATTGCCGGGAATTTCCCCAAACCAAAACCATAAATTATCTTTGGGCGGTTTCCCAATGGAAAAATATCTTGAATAAAAAGGCCTCGGAAATTCTTTATGTTTCCGAAGGCAAAGTTCTGGAGGCCTCCACTTCCAATTTTTTTATGGTAAAAAATAAAATTTTATTTACGCCCCAAAACGAAATTTTGGGAGGCGTAACCAGGAAAATAGTCATCAAGGTGGCCAAAGAAAACGGGATTAAGGTTGTTGAGAAAACCCTTTCCTTGAAAGAAGTTTTGAAAGCGGATGAAAGTTTTCTTACGGCTACCGACAAAGAGATAATGCCGGTGGTTAGAATCAATAAATTTAAAATTAAAACCGGCCAGGTCGGAGAAACAACCAAAAAATTAATCGGACTTTACCGGGAATATATAAAAATCTGAAACAATAAAAAAGCCGGGGTTTAAACCTCGGCTTTTTAGATTTTTTTAGCAGGATTTTTATTTTTACCATTCTCCCTCGTATGGGTCTCTTTCTTTATTTCTTATCCAGTTGTTTTTATTCCTTATTTTATCAATACCTGCGGCTACTGCTAAAATTCCCAAAATTCCTAAAACTACAGCTAGCTTATTCATAATTCCTCCTTTTTTAAGTTACCTAATTAAGTATAATATATTTTTATACATTTGTCAATTTTGACTTTAATTATTTTTATTATATCTTGAATTCAAGCCCGGGTCAGTTTTGGCTCGTTAATCACGAGAGGCCGAGTTCTCAGTACTAAGCTGAACCGGCTCCAACTCAACAGCCGTCAGCATCTGACGGCCGAGGTAAATTCACTTACAGGTGCGCGCAGGCGCTAGCGAGCTACGTGCTCTCTCGAATCGTCTTTATAAAAGGGAGGACTTGCCCTGTAATACGGAGCCAAAGCAAAATTGCTTTTAGCGGGTCCGGGCTTGTTGTTCTTTCATAAATTAAAAATAAGGAGGTTCTAATGAAACTTGGTAAAAAGCTTCTGGCTGATTTGCTTAAATTGGAAAAAACGGAAGAAATTGATTCGGTTCTGGAGGAATTTCTTGATTACCGCGAGATAAAAATTCCCAAAAGAAACGGCGGTTGCAGAATTTTATTCGTGCCCTCGGACCCCCTGAAAAAACTTCAAAAAAGAATTTTGAATTATTTTCTTTACCGGATTCCGGTTTTCCCGCTTTGTGTTGGCTTTCGCAAAAAACTTTCCTATGTTTCCAATCCCCGATTTCACATCAACGCTTTGTCGGGAAGGGTTAAAACCGTTTTTCGGCTCGACCTCAAAGACGCTTTTCCGAGCGTCAGCTCTAATTATCTTAAAAACTGCCTTAAGGATATATTTTTAGAAGAAATCAAAAAATATCCCAAAGGGAGAAATGAGGAAAGCTTATTTCCCATAAGAAGAGTTAAATGGTTTCGGGAGCTTTTGAGAGTGGAAAAAGAAATCGAATCATTGGCCGGTGAATCGTTAAAAATTATTGAAAAATTTGCCGATTTGCTGGTTTTATTGACTACTTTCGAGGAAAAACTCCCCCAAGGCGCTCCCACTTCCCCTTATCTTTTAAACATTGTTATTACAAAATCAAAGATAGGAGAAAGAATTTGCAAGATAATGAAGGATGAATTTGTTGACGGCGAATGGGCCTTGAGTATCTATGCCGATGATATCACGGTTTCAACTTCAAGAGATTTCATCCTTTGGGAAACCAGAAAAAAGATAATTGAAGCGGTTGAAAGCTCCGGGATTTTCAAAGTCAATTACGAAAAGACTTCTTATCAGAAAAGCAAAAGTATCGCCCCGATGATAACCGGTTTGAGGATTACCAAAATAAACGGCGAAACCAAAGTCATTCTTCCGAAAAATAAAATCAGAATGATTAGGGGGTTGGTTCATCGAGCACGATTGAATCCTGATGACGTAAAGCTGCAATTTCAGGCGAAAGGATATCTGGCGATGTTGAAGCCTATTTATGGCGAAAAAATTCCGAAACAGATTTTAAACCTCTTTTAATAAAAAGCCCTGCTGATTAATAGCGGGGCTTATTTTTTTATCAGTGAGCGGGTAACGGGAGTCGAACCCGTGTTGTCTGATTGGCAACCAGACGTAATGCCGTTATACGATACCCGCATTTATTGTTGTGGCGACGGGCTGTTAGGGCCCTTAATCAGAGGAAAGCCATTCGGTCCTTTAAATCCCGAGGAATTTTCCGGAATTTCCTGGGACAAAGATTTTTCCGAAGGGGTTTTTAACGATTGCGGCGTGAAAAGAAAATACAGGCCCAATAAAATTATTAAAATTACGATATAAACAATGATTCTTTTCCACATAATACTCTATTATAGCTTATCCCGATAAATTTTAACAACGGGATTTTTAACTAACTTGACAAAATCCGTATTTTTACTATAATTTTTTGATAATGCTCTTTTAAAATCTGGTTTAACGGCTTTCTGAAATATTAAAAAAGGAGGGAAAAATGGAACATTCGGCATTCTATCATCCGGTTGATTGCGATATCAGCCAGCTGATTGGGCACGAAAAAATAGAGGAAATCTGCAGCAAAAACGGCTTAAGGGACGAATACAAAAATCTTGTTAAGATGGCTCTTCCGAGGATTAGCTTGGATGGTATGAGATATTTGACGGATAAAGCATCAATTAAAAAATTTATTGATCGCGAAGCGTATGACTGTCCCGTAAAGGTCAAAAAAATTATCGAGATAATTCTTGATTTGATTATTTTCACCCCAAAAGATGTTTTAGCTTCCGCTTTAAAGAAAGCGAAACGCGGAAAGGTATATTCCGAAGCGCTGGTTTGCTGAGAAATTCAATCATTTCGCAAAAAGGAGGCGGAAAAATGTTTGAGTCTTTGGATATGAATCTCTTTAAAGCCCTGCAAAATACAGGGACTGGCCTCGGGGTTATCATTGTTGGCGCGGCGTTTAGCGGCGGTCTGTCTCTTTTAGCCAACCGGTTTTTCCCCAATCCTTTTAAAGGATTAGTTTTTCCTTTCAGATTAAAGCCTAATTAGGAATAACCCCGTCAGCTTTGCTGCTGACGGGGTTTATTTTTTTTAAAAAATAAACTAAACTGTTTTCAGATATAACATTTAATTTTTGCGCGCTTAGCTCAGTGGTAGAGTCCCGAAAAATTTGTTTTCAAATTTTTCGTGGATCCTCGATTTTTCTATCCCGTGAAACGGGATGAAAAATCGGGACGTCTCGTTTATTCCCGATTTGTCTAAAAATTCAAGTAGAATTTTTAGATACAAATCGCAATCCCGCTTAAAGTGGGCGACTAGCTCAACGGCAGAGCATCGCGTTTACATCGCGGGGGCTATAGGTTCAAATCCTATGTCGCCCACTTTGTGCGGGACACCGAGTAGGTCGGGGGTTCGATCCCCTCAGCGCGCACTATATAAATCTTTTGTTTTAGCAATTTCTCAAAAATTAGGTATTTACTCGAATAAACTCCTTTCTTTAAATGACCTCTAAATTAGATTTAAAACTCTAGGTTTCATCTGATTACTGAGTAAGCTAGGTTTTATCTACATTTTTAAAATGTTTGCCATAAAAGTGTGAAACATCGGTTTTTTACACTTTTTAGCAGACAGGTCAGTAATGCGATGAAACCTACGCTTTTTGGATTTTTGGCAAAAAATGAAAAAATACAATGTTTCGTGATTTACAAAAGTTTTTGAAATTTTTAATAAATTATAAAAATTTTTGAGTAAACTTTGAGTTTTCGTCATAAACTCCCCATTTATAGAGTCGGTATAAGGACTTAAATCTATCGGAAACATCTGGGTCGGTCCCGATTTTTTCCAGCCATTCCATGAATTGGATGCCCTTATACCCGTTTAGTTTTTTATAAAAAAACGGAATTATTATATCTTTAAGTTGTTCAAAATCTCTTGCCATAAGAATAGCCTGTCTTCCACTTAAATATTTATTTCCAGTTTTCGCATTTTGTATTATTACTCTTGGCACTCGATAATATATCTTGCTTTTTAACCCCAGTTTATCTCTAACCTTTTCTAATAAATGCACATCTCGGATATGTAAAGAAATAACAAAAGCGGGAAGTTTGTATCTTGTCCCATCTGTTTTTTTATGAGTTGTATGAAAAGTGAAGCATCCCTCCCCCTCTACGAGACCGCGGATATATTCATTGGTTAAATTCATATTGTAAAATGTGGAACATTGTTTTCACGTAAAATGGTGGTATAATTTACAACACCTGTTATAATTATAGTAAGATGACCTCAAAAAATCAACTTGGTAAACTCGGCGAGGATTTGGCTTGTAGATATCTTGTGGATAAGGGTTTTAAGATTTTAGAGCGTAATTTTCGGAAACCCTGGGGAGAACTGGATATTATTGCCAAAAGCCCGGATAAAACCTTGGTTTTTGTAGAAGTAAAAACAATGCGGCAATTCGGCAATGACAAGTTGCCGGATTATGACGGGATCACTTCGGAAATGCAGATGACCGGCGCCAAAATTAAAAAAACAAAAAGAGCCGCTTCTTTATACGCCGGCAATTACCCGGAATTTGTTGACGATAAAAAGGGCTGGCGCATTGATTTATTAGCATTGACAGTGAACGGAGAAAATTATGTAATTAAACATTATGAGAATATTTAGCATGGCTTAAAATCATTTGTTATTTTATTTTTTTGTTTATTTGATTTTAGATTTAAAAAAATAGTATTATTAGCATTATGGTGAGCGTAGTGTAATGGTTAGCACAAGAGTTTGTGGAACTCTTAGTGGGAGTTCGATCCTCCTCGCTCACCCTGATATAATAATTAATATAATAAGATGAAAGCATATAAAAAATTAATTCTTATTTTTATCACGGCGATAATCATTCTTGGAATGGTGGCGTTTTATTCTCCGGTCCAGAATATCAGCCAGCCGCAACCCGAGCCCGAATCCCAGGAAAATTATTCAGTTTCGCTTAACGAGGTTTCTTCCACTTCCACCGCTTCGGTTACCGAAAAAACCAGCTTTGAGGATATGTCCGGTTTTTCAGATTTAGACCAAGAAAATGATTTGCTTGGAGAAATGGAAGGCGCCAGCACGGGCAGCGTTGATGATATTTTTAACGAATTAAAGTGAAGAAAAAAGACAGGAAAAAGATTGTGGTTATCGGCGGCGGAACGGGGATTTTCGCTATTCTCAATGGTCTAAAAAATTATTTTGATGATATCTCGGCTGTTGTCACTATGGCTGATGACGGCGGTTCTACCGGAATTTTGAGGGAAGAATTCGGGATTTTGCCCCCGGGCGATGCCCGCCGGGCCATTATCGCCCTGTCGCATTCGGACAATAAAATTCTTTCCGAGCTTTTTAATTATCGGTTTAAGGAAGGCAAAGGGTTGGCCGGCCACAGCTTCGGCAACCTGATGATCACGGCTTTGGAGCGGCTTACCGGCAATTTTGACAAGGCTATCAAGGAGGCCAGCAAGATTTTCGGCTTAAAAGGAAAGGTGATTCCGGTAACTCTCCAGAATACCCGGCTTTACGCCGAGCTGGAAAACGGGAAAGTTGTTAGCCGGGAAACCAATATTGACGTTCCCAAACATGACGGCCATTTAAAAATAAAAAAGGTCTGGCTCAAGCCGGCGGTTAAAATCAACCCCGAAGCCGCCAAAGAAATCAAAGTAGCTGATTTAATTATTATCGGCCCCGGCGATCTTTACACCAGTTTGGTCCCCAATCTTCTGGTGAAAGGATTAAAAAGTTCTTTAAAACACAGTAAGGCCAAGGTTATTTATTTTGTTAATTTGATGACTAAATACGGGGAGACCGACGGCTTCCGGACTTCGGATTTTTTGAAAGTTTTAGAAAATTATTTAGGGGAAGGGGTTTTGGATTATATAGTGGTCAATAATAAGAAACCCGCTCCGGCCAGATTGCGGCCTTACGCTTTGGAGAAAGCTTATTGGGTGGAAAATGATTTTAAAAAAATAAACCGGAAGCCGATTTTGATAGAAGCTGATCTTTTGCGGCCGCGGGGTTTTGTCAGGCACGACCCGGAAAAAGCCGCCGCTGTTGTGAGAAAACTTCTTTAACTCAAATACAACTCGCTTTTATTATTTTTTGTCTTAAATGACTGTGTTATAATACAATTATATGTCTAAACTTTTCCATTTCTTCAAATCTTCAACTACCACTTCCGAGAGAGAGAGAGAGAGAGAGTAGAAAAGAAAGAAAGTAAACAAGTCCGCCGTCTCGCGATAGTCAATATCCTTCTGATTCTCACCGTCGCCTTTTTGATCAAGGTGCTTTTTGATTTGAACCGGAGTTTGGAAAACCCGCCCCGCCAGAGCGGGAGTTTTGTTTTGCCTTCCCCGATATCCGCTCAAGGCCGTCCAATAAATGCCAATCAATAAAAAATCATGAAGCGTTCCAATAAAGGCTACACTCTGATTGAATTACTTCTCTACACCGCCATCTTCGGCGTCGCCGTTATGGTCTTTTCCGGAGTGCTCATCACTTTCACCCGGGTAAACACCCAGACCTCGGCTGATTCCGAGCTCACCCAGCAGCTGTCTTTTCTCCAGTCAACCATCCAGAGATTGGTCAGGGAAAGCGTCAATATAGAGAATCCGGCCGGGGTCGCTTCCACCACTTTGATTTTGAGGATGAGTTCTTCTTCGGAAACCCTTGACCCCACCGTTATTTCCTCTGACGCCAATGGCATTTATCTGAAGCAGGGAACTGGAGCTATTACTCCTTTGACCAACAGCCAGGTCAAGGTTTCCCAGTTTGAGGTGACCAAATACGAGAACCCCGGGGCCCACGCCATTGTCCGGGTCAATATCTCTCTCACTTACAATTCCCAAAGCCCTTATCAGCAGCTGACCAGAAGTTTGAAAATCGCCATCGGCAGAGTGACCGCGGCCACCTTTGACGATAGCCTGGTGCCCAATACCGATGATTCTTT
>Ga0210057_1004537_pt1 | contig 18383 bp, 34 predicted proteins | sample CryGeyCG2114_010_2_FD_183968 | JGI IMG/M metagenome (GOLD analysis project Ga0210057, IMG submission 183968) | Groundwater microbial communities from aquifer - Crystal Geyser CG10_big_fil_rev_8/21/14_0.10 (SPAdes) (version 2) | ecosystem: Environmental > Aquatic > Deep subsurface > Groundwater ...
AAAAAACCTAAATATACTTTTTTTGCTAATAGCGCGCGTATAATCAGCGATCCCGAGGAACTGCGCGAACATCTAGTGAGTATGCATGTAGATCCTGTCCGATTTCGTGATGTGAGTACTGAAATGGCTAGGCGTGGCATGAAAACATTTACAGAGGTAGGAAAAAGAAGAATACTGTCTAAGTTTATAACCAAAACTGTAGGTGATAACGTAGCGATTCAGCCCATGGAAAGTTTACTCAGCGAAACTACTGAAAAGCAATAGACTTATCTCTTTACAAAGGACGTGTGTTTACCTTATAATTACCCTGTATTGCAGTGTGGGTCGTGTATTTAGTACGCCCCCACGCTCTCATTAATCAGTAACCTTATAGTAGGAGTCACACTAAATGGCAGAACAATTCGACCGCAGTAAACCACACGTCAACGTTGGCACAATGGGCCACGTCGATCATGGAAAGACCAGCTTAACGGCTGCTATTACATCCGTGCTTGCCAAACGCCTGCCAAGTGCTATCAATAAGTCTGTCAAATATGATGAGATTGATAAAGCCCCAGAAGAGAAAGCCCGCGGTATTACCATTGCTACGTCTCACCAGGAGTACGAGAGTGAAAAACGCCACTATGCTCACGTTGACATGCCTGGCCACGCCGACTACATCAAGAACATGATTACCGGTGCCGCTCAAATTGACGGCGCTATTTTGGTTGTCTCTGCCGCCGATGGTCCAATGCCCCAAACCCGTGAGCACGTACTACTGGCCAAGCAGGTTGGCGTGCCTTCCATCCTAGTTTTTCTTAACAAGATGGATTTGGCTGATCCGGAACTGGTTGAATTAGTCGAAGAAGATGTTCGTGAGCTTCTGGCTAAGTACGAGTTTGACCGCGAGACGCCTATTATCAAAGGTTCCGCCACCAAGGCTATTGAAGGCGACGCTGCTAATGAAGACGCCATTATGGAACTTATTAAGGCTATGGATGAGTACATCCCAGAGCCTAAGCGCGAATTAGATAAGCCGTTTCTTATGCCTGTCGAAGACGTTTTTTCTATCAAGGGCCGCGGCACAGTGGCTACCGGCCGAGTTGAGCAAGGTGTCGTAAAAGTTAATGAAGGAATCGAAATCGTTGGTATCCGCCCAACATCCAAGAGCGTGGTTACTGGCGTGGAAATGTTTAAGAAGAACTTAGACCAAGGCCAGGCTGGTGACAATGTTGGTATTTTACTTCGTGGAGTAGAGCGTGATGATATTGAGCGTGGCCAGGTGCTTTGCAAGCCAGGCTCTATTACGCCTCACACCGAATTTGAGTCAGAGGTCTACATCCTTACCAAAGAAGAAGGCGGCCGCCACACACCATTCTTCAAAGGCTACAAGCCGCAGTTTTACTTCCGAACCACCGACGTAACCGGCGAGGTTGAACTGCCCGCCGACAAAGAAATGGTCATGCCTGGCGATACCGTTACATTTAAAGTTAAACTTCTTGCCCCGATTGCTATGGATCAGGGTCTCCGTTTTGCTATCCGTGAAGGCGGCCGCACTGTTGGCGCCGGTGTAGTAACCAAAATCGTCAAATAGTAATATGCAAAGCAAACTTGAAGTTTCGACAACTACCTATGATCATCGCAGAGAATGGATAGGTAGATGCATATCTGACATAAGGCTTGTTGAAAGAGGGATTGCTTCGTTTGCGCGAATAGCTGTATCTGATGAAGAGTCAATACATGTTATACCTGATAATGTACCAGAGGTTGACATGCGATTGAGAGAACGATTTGCATCCGCATACCCAGAGCTTTCTTTAATAGGACATAACATAGATTAATATGGCAGACACAGCTAAAAAAACAGCCCCACCAGAAGTCAAACAACGGATTCGTATCCGTCTGAAGGCTTATGACCACAAGGTTATCGACCAATCGGCCAAACAGATTGTGGAAACGGCGCTTAGAACCGGCGCTAACATCTCCGGCCCGATTCCACTGCCAACTCGCAAGAGCACATTTACTGTCATTAAGAGCCCGCATGTCTACAAAAAAGGCCGCGAACAGTTTGAAATGCGGGTCCACAAACGCTTAATAGACATTAGCGACCCTACTCCAAAAACTATAGATTCGCTGATGAATCTTAGCTTGCCCGCCGGCTGCGATGCTGAAATTAAGATGTAAGTTGCGACCCCGCGCTAAAACTTGAAGCTTCATAATCTGATTACAGACTACTCCGCTCAGGTTTTAGCGCGGGGCAGGCGCCGAAATAAAAATGTAGACTAAAAAAAGTCATTCAACTGGGCCTAGATGTTTTGTAGTAAAATAATAGCTATGACCAATAAGAAAAAAAATGAACTCGATAGCGTATACCTGCTTAAGCTGGTTTTATACCTTGTTATTGGTTCACAATGGTTAAAGATTGTTACTAAAACTGGAACGCAAATACCTATACCTGTAGGCGCATTGTTAGCAGTACTGTTTGCCAGCCACGATCATTTTCAGATTGATAGAAAAATAGAGTACGCCGTTTTACTGGTTGCTATGTTCATGGGATTTTGGTTGCCGCTTGGCGCTGAGCTGACCTTACACTAAAGACGGACCTCCAGCATCTAACGATGCTAAATGTAATTTTTGCAACAGATTGACAGATGTAGTGACACCGTGGTAATCTGTTATAGTATATCGGCTCGGGACCTTGGTTTGAAGGGCAAGTCTGCCTCCGCCAGTTGGCGGATTACAGAGGTAGATACTACCCAGTCCAAGTATGTTTAGAGTGTATACCTAATTTTTTTAAGCTAGATTAGCAAATAAAGAAAGGCTAAGTCTTCGGGGTGAAAGCTCTTATAACACGCAAACTAGGCATGACCAGCGTCATAACAGAAGATGGCGCTTCTATTGCTGTTACCCTGCTTTCGGCCGAGCCAAACGTAATTACCCAACTTAAAAACAACGACACCGATGGCTACCAGGCAATTCAGCAAGGCTTTGAAACCAACAGGAAGCTCGCTAAGCCGCAAATTGGACACTCTAAGGCAGCTAAAGCTACACCAAAGATTGTCCGCGAGTTTAGAATCAATGAAATTACAGATGAAACGAAGGTCGGCGAAAAATTAAGCGCCGACCTTTTTAGTGTGGGCGATACAGTAAGTGCCACCGGCATAAGCAAAGGCAAGGGCTTTGCTGGTACCATCAAGCGCCACAATTTTCACCGAGGCCGTAAGACTCATGGCGGGCGCAGCTATCGCCGCCCCGGTTCTATCGGCTCGATGTATCCCCAAAAAATCTTCAAAGGCAAAAAAATGGCTGGCCGGATGGGCCACGACCAAGTTACCACCAAAGGCCTAAAAATTGCGTTAATTGAGCCCGATCTAAATGTCATTGGTATTACCGGAGCTATTCCGGGACCGCGCAAGGGCATCGTACTGATTCGCGAGGCGAAATTATGAACTTTACAGTTTACAGTTCACAGTTCACATTAATTTCACATTGTTCATTTAACCAACGTAAACCGCTAAATGCTAAATCATTGAAAATTGCTAATTGTAAATTGCTAATTGCCACCAGAGGTGGCGTGTAATGGCTGTGGCTACTTACAGCAAGTCGGGCACTAAGTCTGCTACGCCAGCAAAGCTGGAAAAGAAAGTTTTTGGCGTGGAAGTTAAGAACCACGACCTTCTAAAAGATGCCTACCTGGCTTATTTGGCAAACGGTCGGACAAATCTGGCCGTCACAAAAAAACGGGGTGAAGTAAGAGGCGGCGGTAAGAAGCCATGGCGTCAAAAAGGCACCGGACGAGCCCGCTTTGGCTCCAGCCGCAACCCGATCTGGCGTGGCGGTGGTGTGGCCTTTGGACCCACCGGCAACGAAAATTATTCTCGCAAGCTGAGCCTGGCTACTAAGCATCAGGCACTACGCCAAGCGTTAAGCCTGGCCGCCAAGGAAGACCGGCTTAAAATCATTGAAACCTTTACATATATGGAAGGTAAAACCAAAGACATGGTTAGCTTCCTTGATAAAATCGACGCTAAAGGCAATGTCTTGTGCGTAGTTAGCGTTAAAGATGCATCCAAAGAGCGAGCCACTCAAAATATCTCATATCTTAAGGTAAGTACCGCTAATTATCTGAATGTTTTTGATGTGCTAAACGCCGACTGTATTGTTATGAGCCGCAAGGCGTTAGAAGCAGTCCAAGCTTGGTTAAGCCCTTCGACAAGCTCAGGGCCTCTGAGAGGTAAAAATGAGTAAATCAGTAACTCTAAAGCCGCGAATGAGCGAAAAAACCTACGCTCTCAGCGAAGAACGTAACACTTATGTTTTTGAGATTCCGACTGACGCTAACAAAAATACTGTTGCCAGGGCGGTGGCCGCGCAGTTTAAGGTTACCGTAACCGGAGTCCGGGTAGCTAAAACCCCAGGTAAATCCAGGCGAAGTTACCGTCGTGGCGGCCGCGTGGTACGTAAAGGTATGACATCAGGCGTTAAGAAGGCCTATGTGACCCTAAAAGCTGATGACAAAATACCTATTTTTGCGGCTGCCTCTGAGGCCTCGGAAAAACTTGATACCAAGGAGAAGAAATAGATGATTCGCTCCACTCTTCATCAGGTTACAGGTTACAGGTTACAGGTTACAGTAGCTCTGATCGGACTGTCACCTGTAACCTGTCAACTACAATCTAAAGCGACCGGAAGGAGCGTTTAATGGCTATTCGTGCTTATAAGCCTACAACTCCGGCCCGGCGCGGTATGACTAGCCAGGATTTTGACAGCATTACCACCAATAAACCATTGCGTAGTTTAACGGTCATCAAAAAGGGTCCGGTTGCCCGCAATAATCAGGGACGAATTACTACCCGACATCGTGGCGGTGGCGTAAGGCGTTATTACCGTATAATGAACTTTAAGTTTACAGAAGGCAAAGCCACGGTTGAGCATATCGAGTATGACCCCAACCGTAGCGCTCGAATTGCGCGTATCAAGGATGACTCTGGCCGGTACCATTACATTTTGGCAGCCAAGGGTATGAAGATTGGTACAAAGCTAACTTCTGGCGAGGAATCCCCAATTGAGACTGGCAACCGATTGCCACTAAAAAGCATTCCTACCGGAACTGTAATACACGCTATCGAACTTCAACCCGGCCGTGGTGCCCAGATGGTACGTACTGCCGGCGCCGGTGCCCAGTTGCTGGCCAAAGAAGAAGACTATGTTCAGGTGCGCTTGCCTAGTGGTGAAGTGCGGCTGATAAATGCTAACTGCACAGCCAGCATTGGTACCGTGGGTAATGAACAGCACCAGAATATCCAGATAGGCAAAGCTGGGCGCAAGCGCCATATGGGCATACGTCCGGGTGTTCGCGGTGTAGTTATGGCTGCGGCTGATCATCCGCACGGCGGTGGGGATGGCGGCCGCCACCGTATGGCTCGCCCACCCACAACTCCTTGGGGCCAAAAGACACTAGGCTACAAGACTCGCCGTCGCAAAGCCAGTAATAAGTTTATTGTCCGCACGAGACATCAAGGAAAGAGAAGATAAATGATGATTCACTGCGTTCGTCATCAGTCACTAGTTACTAGCCATCAGTCATCAGTCTCTGGTGGTGATACTTTTGAATTTCTAGTGACTAAGGACTGTCGACTAGAGACTATAACCGGAGTTTGTTTATGAGCCGCTCACTTAAAAAAGGTCCTTACGTTGACGTTAAGCTAGCTAAAAAAATCGCCGCCCTAGGTAGCGACGACCGCAGCGTGGTTAAAACCTGGGCCCGGGCCAGCACTATACCTCCGGAATTTGTTGGCCGGACGATTGCCGTGCACAACGGTAAGGTACATGTACCGGTATTTGTCACTGAAAACATGGTTGGGCATAAGCTTGGCGAATTCTCACCAACCCGCAAATTTAGGTCCCATGGCGGCAAGTTGGCTAAAAGCCAAGGAGAAAGAAGCTAATCATGTCAGTTAAAGCTTTATCAAAAAGTGTTCACATGAGCCCGCGTAAGGTTGGCATGGTAGCGGCTTTAGTTCGCGGCCGAACCGTAGCTGACGCCTTGACTATCCTAGAGCACACACCGCGCCGTTCAGCGCTAGCGGTTAAAAACACCGTAAAGAGCGCTAAGGCCAATGCTGAGCACAACCATGGCTTTAAGCCTGACACTCTAGTAATAACGGAGATTAGTGTTACACCCGGTCCGCGCTTTAAGCGTTATCGTCCGGCAGCTCGCGGCCGGGCCCTGCCATTTGAGCGTAAAACCAGCCACATCCGAGTGGTTGTGGACGGTGAGAAACGAACGATTAAAAAGTCCGTTGCGAAAAAAGAATCCTCGGAGACTAAAGAATGATTGACATGGTACCTCACAAGGTTACAGGTTACAGGTTACAGATTACAGTAGCTCTGATCGGACTGTCACCTGTAACCTGTCAACTACAACCTAAAGCGACCGGAAGGAGTGTTTAATGGGTCAAAAAGTTAACCCTATCAGTTACCGTTTGCAGGTCAATAAAGATTGGCGTAGCAAGTGGTTCGCTGGCAAGCGCGAATATGCCGCCTATCTTAAGCAGGACCTTGCTGCCCGTAAACTGATTGTAGACAAGCTAGGCTCCCGGGCATCAATCAGCAAGGTTGATATTGAGCGTTCGCCCAACCTGGTAACCGTAACCATCCAGACAGCAAAGGCCGGTGTAGTGATTGGCCGTGGCGGTAGCGGCGCATCAGAGCTTAAGGCGGCTATCGAAAAGATTTATGGGGTCCCGGTAAGAGTAAATATCGAAGAGATTAAACGTCCTGAGCTACAAGCCAAGCTGGTAGCCGAAAATATAGCTCACCAGCTGGAACGGCGCATCGCATACCGTCGAGCTATTAAGTCAACGGCTGCTGCTACGATGCGGGCCGGCGCCAAAGGTATACGGATTGAAGTTGCCGGCCGATTGGGCGGCATGGAAATGAGCCGGTTGGAAAAAGAGGTTCAGGGTAGTGTGCCGCTGCACACCATCCGTGCAGATATTGATTACTCGGCGGCCAGAGCGCTTTATCCGAGAGCCGGTATTATTGGTGTTAAAGTTTGGATCTATAGAGGTGAAGCTTAGTCATGACTTCGTCATTCCATTTACAATTTACCATTTACCAGTTCACACTAATTTGTCATTTGTCATTTAATAAATGGCCGATGTTAGATGTTAAATCATTGAAAATTGCTAATTGTAAATTGAAAACTGAGCCGACGGCAGGAGGCGTATCATGTTAATGCCTTCCAGAACCAAATATCGCAAAGTGAGGAAAGGCCGCGTACACGGCGGCACGGCAACATCTTTGAACTATCTGGCCCATGGCCGTTTCGGCTTGGTCAGCCAACAAAGCGAGCGCATCACCTCAAGGCAAATAGAGGCTGCCCGCCAGGCTATGACCCGCTATATCAAACGTGGTGGCCAAATTTGGATCCGTATCTTTCCACACACCCCTGTTACCCGTAAGCCCCAGGATGTTAAGATGGGCAGAGGTAAGGGAAACCCGGAATTTTTCGTCGCTAAGGTTAAGCCCGGTACCATTATGTTTGAAATGGACGGCGTGTCTGAGGAAATTGCTCGTGAGGCTATGCGCTTAGCTGGCCACAAGCTCCCAGTCCGGACTAATTTTATAGTCAAGGAGGAACAATAAGCCATGAAAATCACTGATGTCCGCAAGTTAAGTACCACCGAATTAGCCAGCGAGAGCACCAAACTTCGGGATGAAATCGCTGAACTGCGCCGTCGGCTCTATGGTGGCGAAACCCAGAACGTACGCGTATTGCGAAGTAAGCGCAAGGATCTGGCGCGAATACTAACTGTCCTGACCGAGCAACTAGCCAAGGAGAAGATTTAATGAGGCATTACACACAAGGCTATGGGCCTCTATCTGAGTTAGTTTATCAAATGGAGGTTTGTGACTTGAATAGAATGCCGAAGTCGGTCGAAGCCGGAGGCGAAGTCTGATGGGTCGTATTTTAACGGGCGTAGTAACTAGCGACAAAGGCGATAAGACTATCGTTATAACTGTTGCTACCCGCAAAACTCATCCACTATATAAAAAACAATACACCGTCAGCACCAAGTTTATGGCCCACGACTCAAAAAATGAAGCCCAGGTTGGCGATAAGGTAACTATACGCGAGACCAGGCCGATAAGCGCCCGTAAACGGTTCCAGTTGGAAACGATTTTAGAACGGGGCGGTATCCACTTCAAGGAAACAGACGCCACTGCTGATATTCCGCAGGAGAAGGTAGAGGAAAGCTAATGATACAACAAGAATCCAGGTTGATGGCCTGTGACAATAGCGGCGCCCGCCAGCTACTTTGTATACGTGTGCTGGGCGGTACTCGGCGTCGTTACGCTCGTGTTGGCGATGTGATTGTGGCTACTGTCAAAACCGCGAACCCGGCCGGTGCCGTAAAGCGTAAAAGCGTGGTCAAGGCCGTGGTTGTACGTACCCGCAGCCCGATTCGGCGTGCCGACGGTTCAGTTGTTCGCTTTGACGATAACGCAGCGGTGCTACTTGCCGAAGATAACAAGAACCCGCGCGGGACGCGTATTTTTGGCCCGGTACCACGCGAATTGCGCGACCGTGGTTATGGCAAAATCATCTCGCTGGCGCCGGAGGTACTATAAATATGAGTGAAGTTTACAAAATCAGGATTAAAAAAGGTGACACGGTGATGGTCCGCTCCGGTAAGCATAAAGGCCAAACCGGCAAAGTGTTGGCCACCTATCCCTCGCTAAACAAAGTGATGGTAGAGGGCGTAAACATTGTTAAGCGGCACCGTAAACCAACATCAATCAACCCCCAGGGCGGCATTGTTGAACTTACTAAGCCAATCTGGGTAGGTAAGGTCGGCGTGGTGGACCCGGTCGCTAAAAAGCCATCACGTGTCGGCTATAAGCTGTCTGATAAGGGCGTTAAGACGCGAATCTTAAAATCCAACGGCAAGGAGCTAAAATAATGGCTGCCAGCAGTTCCCCGACAACCTACCATGCTCGCCTTAAGAGCCAATATCTGGACACTTATGTGGGTCAGCTTAAACAGGAGCTTAAACTTAGTAATATCCACCAGGCGCCCAGGCTCGAAAAAATCATTGTCAATGTTGGGCTGGGCCGCGGAAAAGATGATAAAAAACTAATGGAGGTAGCTTCCAATACTCTCAGAAAGATTACCGCCCAGCAGCCAGTGGATACCTTCGCAAAAAAATCAATTGCCAGCTTTAAGTTGCGGGAAGGCAGCAAAATCGGCCTAAAGGTAACTCTGCGCGACGAGCGTATGTACGAGTTCGCCGACAGATTGATTAACATCGTATTGCCGCGTGTGAGGGATTTTCACGGAGTTAAAGCCACCGCTTTCGACAAACAGGGCAATTACAGCATCGGTTTTGCCGACCAGTCGGTTTTTCCTGAACTAAGTTTTGAAGAAACCACCACAGCGCACGGACTGCAAGTAGTATTCGTTGTTCGCGCTCAAAAGCCAGAGCACGCCCGGGCACTACTAGAAAAGCTTGGCTTACCATTTGAGAAACCCGAGCCCGAAGTTAACAAGGAGACTAAATAATGGCTAAGAAATCTATGTTGGCCCGCAATGCCAAACGCCAAAAAATGATTATTAAATACGCCGCTAAACGCGCCGAACTTAAGAGAATGGGTGACTATGAAGGCCTGGCTAAGCTACCTCGTAACTCCAGCCCTAGCCGCTGGAAAAACCGTTGTATTGAAACCGGTCGTGGGCGAGGCTATATGCGCCAGTTCGGCCTATCGCGTATCTCATTTCGGGAGCACGCTTCAAAAGGCGAGATCCCCGGTATAACTAAGAGTAGCTGGTAGGAGAAGTCATGACTACATCATTCCAATTACCACTTACCAGTTCACCTTTCACATTAATTTTCCATTTGTCGTTTAACAAATGGCCGATGCTAGATGTTAAATCATTGAAAATTGATAATTGTAAATTGATAACTGAGCCGACCAAAGGAGGCGTCTAATGGTATCAACAGACCCAATCGCCGACATGTTAACCCGTATTCGTAACGCAATCATGGTAAATAAAGCCGAGATTAGCTTACCGTATTCCATCGTCAAAGAAACAGTGGCGCGGATTTTGGCTGAGGAGGGTTTTTTAGCGGACGTTACGGTTGAAGAGCTAGCAGGACGTAAAATACTAGAGATTAAGATAAACGACAGTAACAAGCCGGCACTGATTACTGAAATCGCGCGTATCAGCAAACCGGGTCGTCGAGTCTATGTCAAAACCGGAAACATCCCAATTGTCAAACGCGGCCGTGGAATTGTAGTCGTATCAACCTCGCAAGGCGTTATGGCCGGGTCAAAAGCCCGTGATAAGCGTTTAGGTGGCGAGTTAATCTGTAAAGTATACTAATCATGACTACATCATTCCATCTACCAGTTACCAGCTTACATTTCACATTAATTTTACATTTATCAAAATGGCCGATGCTAGATGTTAAATCATTGAAAATTGATAATTGTAAATTGATAACTGAGCCGACGACAGGAGGCGTATTGTGAGTCGTATAGGAAAACAGCCAATCAGCTTGCCCAGTGGCGTGACAATCACTGTCGACGATGAGTTTGTATCTGTTAATGGGCCTAAAGGAGAGTTGCGCCAATTTACAATGCCCGGTATCAAAGTAAATGTTGAAAATAGTCAGATATCAGTTACCAGGGACAATGACGAAGCTACCAACCGTGCCAAGCATGGCTTGATGCGAGCGCTAGTTAATAACATGGTTACCGGCGTCAGCCAGGGTTATGAGCGAAAACTAGAGATTAACGGCGTTGGCTACCGCGTTCAACCCCAAGGCGCGGATCTTAAACTTAATCTTGGTTTCTCTCACGATGTGATATATAAGGTGCCGCAAGGCGTAAGTGTTGGAGTCGAGCAAAATATAATCACGGTAAGCGGAATCTCTAAGCAGCAAGTCGGACAAGCGGCGGCTGAAATTCGGGCGCTTAAAAAGCCTGAGCCGTATAAAGGCAAAGGGATAAAGTACTCTGACGAGAGAGTTTTGCGTAAGAGCGGCAAGAGCGGCAAGGAATAAGGTTATAAGCTATGGATTATCTATCACATAAACGATTTAACGCCGTCCGCCGTGCCCACCGGGTACGAACTGGACTTACCGGCACCAGTGAGCGACCCCGTCTTTCGGTGCATATCAGTAACCTGCATATCAGCGCCCAGATAATTGATGACAGCCTTGGAAAGACCCTGGCATACGCTACAACCGTTGGTCAGAAGGTTGAAGGCGATATGACAAGTAGAGCCTCGTGGGTCGGTAAGGAGATTGCCCTCAAAGCCAAGAAGGCTAAGGTACAAACGGTTGTATTTGACAAAGGTGAATATAAATATCATGGACGCGTTAAGTCTTTAGCCAATGCTGCTAGAGAGAATGGTTTGGAGTTTTAACTATGGCAATGAACAATCCACGGAATAACCAACGCAGAAATACGCGTGTCAGCGAAGAAAAGCAGTATGATGAGCGTGTTCTACACATAAATAGGGTGGCCCGGGTAGTCAAGGGTGGCCGGCGTTTCCGATTTCAGGCATTGGTGGTTGTCGGTGATCACAAGGGTAAGGTTGGCGTGGGTGTCAGTAAAGGCGCCGACGTTAGCGCGGCCGTTACCAAAGCTACTGAAGCCGCCAAAAAAAACTTTGTAGAATTACCCTTGTACCAAGGTACTCTGACCCACGATGTCGAAGGTAAGGTCGGCGGCGCTAAAATTTTAATCATGCCGGCTGTACCCGGCACAGGTTTAATAGCCGGCGGTGTCGTCCGTGTTGTTTTGGAGGTGGCCGGCATCGAGAATGCCTTATCGAAATCACTAGGTTCATCCAACCGCATAAATACCGCTTATGCGACACTTGCCGCCCTGACCAGTATGGCACCGGCAACCACGTGGGTTACTAGGACTAACGAGAGTAAACAGCTTAAGCAAAAGGTCAAAAGTTAATGAAATTCAACGAGCTACAAACAAGCCCATCTAAATCACCGCTGCGAGTAGGCCGTGGTATTGCTGCCGGACGCGGTAAAACCGCCGGTCGTGGCACAAAAGGCCAAGGCTCGCGAAAAAGCGGCAGCGTCAGGGCCGGCTTTGAAGGCGGCCAGATGCCTCTCTATATGCGTATTCCGAAGCTAAGAGGCTTTAAGAGTCATCGTTCTGTCACGGAAACAATATATACCAGCCAGTTAGACGCTATCAAAAAGGGCGTTGTTGATAATCAGGCTGCCTTCGAGGCCGGCTTGGCGAGTAGTCCGCACGTTAACCTGAAAGTCTTACTCGGTGGTGAGATTACGTCCAAAAAAGACGTAAAACTTCAGTCTGCGAGCGCCGGTGCGGTTCAGGCGATAACTAAGGCTGGTGGAAATTTTACAGCCGTTAATCGCCTAGCCCGCAGCACAAAGAAAAAAAGCACGGAGTCCTAGACTACAGCTGCCAGTAGCCGACGAATATATTCGTCATGTATACTGGGCGCAGATATTTACTATTTTATAAGTGAGGGATAAAAGTCCAGCAAGATGAACTGGAAGATAATTCTTAAGTCGCTTGGCCATAAAGAGATGCGCACCCGTATCTTAGCGGTTCTGGGCATGCTGCTGGTTTTCCGTATCCTGGCTCACGTACCGGTGCCGCTTAGCGACGCACATACCCTAAAACAAGTCCTAGAAAACCTTTATACCCAGACTAGCGGTAACAACTTGCTGGGCTTTTTAAATGTCTTATCCGGCGGAGCTTTAGCGAACTTTTCAATTATGCTGGTCGGTCTAGGTGCTTACATTAACGCCTCAATTATTATGCAGCTTCTTACTAAGGCTATCCCCCGGTTGGAAGCCATGAATAAAGAGGGCGAGTTTGGCCGCAAGAAGATTAACCAGTACACCCGTATACTGACCTTCCCGTTAGCCATAGTTCAATCGGTTGGCACCATATATCTTATCCGCCAGGAAGCCCAAAGTATTGGTGGGTTGGGAGATATTACCGCCAATACCTCCGGAATGCAATGGGTTTTAATGATAGCTGCTTTAACTGGCGGTGCGATGGTTCTGATGTGGCTCGGCGAGCTAATTACCGAACGTTCAATCGGTAACGGCATATCACTACTGATAACGGTTGGTATAGTTAGCAGCTTGCCGTCAGTTATCATGCAGCTATGGGGAAGTGCTGGATGGACGGCAGCATCTGGAGTGGCAGCTGACAAGTTGGTTCTTTTTGGCAAAGCATTCAGTCGGCACGGGTTGATGCTACTGGGTGGGATTGCTGCGGCCACGGTTTTTGTGACGTGGGCAGTAGTAAAATTAAATGAGGCGGCGCGCAAATTGACAGTTAACTACGCCAAGCGTGTGCAGGGCAACCGAACCTACGGCGGCGTTACGACTATTCTGCCGGTTAAGTTAATCACGGCCGGTGTTATCCCGATTATCTTCGCTGTGGCCTTTCTTAGCGTACCTAGCTTTGCCGGCCAGCTTTTGACCCACGGTCAGGGCGTTAGTGCTGTAGCAACTACACATTGGGAAAAAGTCGGCGTTCAACTGTCTCAACTCTTTCAAAACCCTAGTGCTGCTACTTTCCACGCCGGTGGCTGGCAGCCATGGGTCTATCCGTTAACCTACTTTATGCTGGTGTTCGTCTTCACCTACTTTTATACGAGCGTAACCTTTAATTCCAAAGAAATCGCCGAGAACCTACAAAAACAGGGTGGCTTTATAGCCGATGTACGCTCCGGAAAGCAGACCGAGAAGTATCTTAGCCGGATTGTTAACCGCTTAACGTTTTTTGGAGCCATAGCTCTGGGTCTTTTGGCGGTAATGCCGATTATCGGTCAGGTTTACGTTAACCAAAATATTGCCCTTGGTGGCACAAGCATCCTAATCTTAGTGTCGGTTTCATTAGAAACACTACGCCAGGTAGAGTCACGAGCGCTTATGATTACCTATGATCAATATGAACAACCGGACTACTTCTATGATGGCGGTGGGGACGGTGGGGACAAACCCAAAAAATCACGTTTTAGACCTCGTTTGCCACTCCGCCGTTCCAGCACTACGACAGCCTAAAACTTATACTGCAAAAACCCCCTTTACATCACCTTAGCTAAACTGATATACTATTCAGGTTATATTTTATGGCGAAAGACAAGGAAGTCATCGAACTGAATGGAGTGGTAGTAGAAGCCTTACCAGGTACTAAGTTTCGAGTCGAACTTGAAAATGGCCATCGAATCATAGCTCACGTTGCCGGAAAAATGCGGAAACATTACATCCGTCTGGTCCCCGGTGACAGCGTGACGGTTGAATTGACACCTTACGATCTTACGAAGGGTCGGATAACCTACCGCAAAAACTAATTATCATTTTAAGAGCAGTGTGTCATCACTAATCTAAACTAAGGAGATGATCCGCATGAAAGTGCGTGCCAGTGTAAAAAAAATAAGTCCCGATGATATCATCGTCCGCCGAAAGGGCCGCGTTTATGTTATCAATAAGTTCAAACCAAAGCATAAGCAGAGACAAGGTTAGGTCATGATTACGTCATTCCAATTATCAATTAGTAATTATCAATTAGCATTGAGTGGCCAATGTTCAATGGCCAATGTTCAATTATTGAAAATTGAAAAATGTAAATTGAAAAATGAGCTGACGGAAGGTGGCGTCTAGTGGCAAGAATTTCCGGTGTAACCATACCAAGTGAAAAGCAGGTGCATGTAGCCCTGACCTATATTTACGGTATCGGCCCAAAGTTTAGTAGAAAGATCCTAGATACTGCTAAGGTTGAACCGATAGTTAGGGTTAAGAACCTAACCGATGCTGAAATCGGACGGATCCAGGATGCAATAAATAGCGGCTATAGCGTTGAGGGTGAACTGCAGCGTGTGGTAACTGGTAACATTAAGCGGCTCAAAGACATTAACACCTATCGCGGGCTTCGCCACAAAGCCAATTTGCCAAGCCGTGGGCAGCGTACCAAAACCAACGCCCGAACTAGGCGCGGTAAGAAAGTAACTGTTGGCGGTACCGCCAAAAAAGCCGCCTCTAAGACTTAAAAGAAGGTATATATGGCAGAAGAAACTAAAGTACTAAGCCAAGAAATCTCACCGGAAACTGAAATTCCGGTTAAGGCTGCTCCTAAGAAAAAGAAATCCCGCCGAGCGGTAACTCAGGGCTTGGTGCACGTTTTGGCGACTTTTAACAATACGATAATCACGGTTACCGATACCAGTGGCAACGTTTTAACAACTGCCAGCGCTGGCAGCGCTGGCTTCCGTGGATCAAAGAAGGGCACAGCCTATGCCGCTCAAGTTGCCGCCGAAAAGGCTATTAGTACCGCCAAACAGAATTATGGGCTTGAGAAAGTGGACGTCAGTGTTCGAGGCGTGGGCATGGGGCGTGAGGCGGCTATCAGGACTCTAATAAACCAGAAAGTCCAGGTTGACAGCATCAAAGACATTACAGGAATTGCTCATGGCGGCACCCGTCCCAGGAAGGCAAAGCGTAACTAAAAATGATTCGTTTAACTCGTCAGGTTACAGGTTACAGGCTAGAGGTTATAGAAGTTACCGGCCAGCTACAGCCTGTCCACCATAACCTATCGCCTAAAGCGACTGGAGGGAACGTCTAATGGCAAGAGATACTCAATCAATAGTTAAGATGTCACGGCGTGAGGGTTATGCTCTTCACCCAAAAGCCCACAAGGCTTTAGTAAAGCGTTCATCGATGCCTGGCGAGCAGGCAACATCTGGACGTGGCCGTCGATCTAAACCCAGCCAGTACTCAATACAGCTACGTGAGAAACAAAAAGTTAAACGACTTTACGGTTTGCTGGAACGTCAATTTGCTAAGCTTATGAATGAAGCGTCCAGAAGCAAAGGTATGTCCGGTACCAAACTTCTAGAATTTTTAGAGCTCAGGTTAGATAATGTTATCTATCGTTCTGGTCTGGCGGTTTCGCGGCGGGCTGCCCGCCAATTAGTAACTCATGGCCACTTTATGCTCAATGGGCGGCGCGTTGACATCCCATCTATCCGAGTCGTAATAGGAGACGCTATCGTAATTAGAGAGCGTAGTAAAGCAACAGATTACTTTAAGCGTCTTGACGACGTCAGTCCGGCCCCAGCCGTAACTCCAGATTGGCTGAAAGTTAGTCGAAAAAAATGCGAAGTTAAAGTTACCGGTATTCCAAGCCGTGATGACGCAGAGCCTGATATAAAAGAACAATTAATCGTAGAATACTATTCACGCTAAGGAGGCGAGGAAAAATCGATGAGCAAACTTATTCATACACCAACACTGGCAGCAATAACCGACCATAGCCCTACCAGCAGCACTTTCACCATAGAACCCCTGCACACAGGCTACGGAATGACGCTCGGAAACAGCCTGCGCCGTGTACTACTCTCCAGCATCGCCGGCGCCGCTGTGACCGGCTTTAGAATTGACGGCATTAGTCACGAATTCACTACCATCAAAGGCGTCAAAGAAGACTTGGTGGCCATCATGCTCAACCTCAAGGGTGTTCGTTTTAAGGTCTTTAGCGAGGAACCCCAGACGCTGCGTCTGACTAAAAAGGGCAAGGGTCCGGTTAAGGCTAAAGACTTGCAGCAAAACTCTAACGTAGAGGTTGTTAATCCTGATCATGTAATTTGTACTATTGATGACGATAAAACCAGTCTGAGCATGGAGCTGAGTATAGAAATCGGCCGTGGCTACCGGGCTTTAGACGAACAAGGCAGTAACAAAATAATCAGTGATATGATTATGCTTGATGCTCTGTTCACACCTGTTTTACGGGTACGTTACAAGGTTGAAAACACCAGAGTGGGCCGGATAACTAATTTGGACAAGCTACTTTTAACTGTTGATACAGACGGCTCGATAACGCCGCGCGAAGCCTTCGAAGAAGCAGCCGCAATCCTGATCAATCAGTACACGGCTTTAGCTGGCCAAACAAGAGTTGAGGTTGCCGCGCCTTTATCTAGTGGCGAAGCAGTTGGCAACCCGACCGATGATTTTGAAGAACCTGCCGAACTTATGACTTCGGTAGAGGATCTTAACTTAAGCGCTCGTACAACTAACGCGCTGGTTAACAACGATATCCACACCATCAAGGACCTACTTTCTTTGAGCGAAGCCGAGTTGCGCGATCTGAAGGGTTTTGGCAACAAGGCCCTGGATGAAGTAAAAGAAAAAATGGCGGAGTTGGAGCTCTAGTCATGACTCTGTCATTCCATTTTCCATTTACCAATTCACATTTAACATTTATTTCCACATTTTCATTTCTCAAATGCCAAATGCCAAATGTTAATTCATTGAAAATTGTAAATTGTAAATTGATAATTGCCTCCGGAGGAGGCTTGTAATGCATCGTCACGGATATAAAGGAAAAAAATTTGGACGTCAGCGCGACCAGCGCCAAGCACTCATTAAGGGTTTGGCCGATTCGTTAGTGCTAAATGAGTCGATTGAAACCACTCTGTCCAAAGCCAAAGTGGCAGTATCTTACACCGAAAAGCTAATTACCAAGGCTAAAAAAGGCGGTCTGCATAACCGTCGCCAAGTAATAAGTTCACTAAACACCGTAGAGGCCGCTCACAAATTAGTTGATGAGTTAGCACCAAAGTTGAGTAGCCGAAACAGCGGTTACTTACGGATTGAAAAGAGCGGGTTGCGCCGCGGCGACGGCGTGCAATTAGCAAAAGTCAGTTTTGTTGATGATCTTAAGGCCAAACCGTTAGCTAAAAAATCGGCCGACGTATCATCTAAATCTACTGCCGTTAAGAAACCAACTACCAAAAAAACCACTGCAAAGGATACAAAGTAATGAAAACTTTTAGTGCCAAGCCGGCTAATGTTACGCGGCAATGGTACCTACTAGACGCTTCCAAGATACCACTAGGCCGTTTGGCAACGGTGGCCTCCCGACTACTAATAGGTAAAGACAAGGTATCACTAACACCCCATGTCGATGGCGGTGACTACGTTATTGTGATTAATGCCGATAAATTGATTGTTAGCGCCAACAAGCTTCAGACTAAAATTTACTGGCGGCACAGCGGTTTTCCGGGCGGCATCAAAAAACGGACATTAGCTGAGTCGCAAGAGCTTGACCCCACACGCGCCATCACTCACGCCATCCGGGGCATGTTACCGATCAATAAATTGCGTGATGGACGGCTAGCGCGGCTCAAAGTTTATAGCGGCAGTGACCATAACCACACCGCCCAAAAACCTCAAACCCTATCACTTACATATAAAGGAAAGAAATAGCCATGGCGAGCAGTAACTATTTTTACGCGCTGGGGCGACGCAAAAGCGCGACAGCCAGAGTCCGTTTAACCTCGGGCAAAGGAACGATTGTAATAAACGATAAGCCGGTAGCCG
>Ga0210057_1004538_pt1 | contig 18377 bp, 20 predicted proteins | sample CryGeyCG2114_010_2_FD_183968 | JGI IMG/M metagenome (GOLD analysis project Ga0210057, IMG submission 183968) | Groundwater microbial communities from aquifer - Crystal Geyser CG10_big_fil_rev_8/21/14_0.10 (SPAdes) (version 2) | ecosystem: Environmental > Aquatic > Deep subsurface > Groundwater ...
AATATCGGGTCGAAGCGCCTCGCACCCTCTAAATAATTAGAGAGGGTGATGATATAGTCCGTCCCCAATGGAAACTTTGGGACAAACGTAAGGAGATGGTCGTAGGTTCGAATCCTACCGCCGGAGCAGTGTAGGACAGTTAGCGTATTTTGCTACGCTGTCAAAAGGTTCTCGTAAGGCATAATCTAACTTTTTGCCGCTTAACTGGAAGTTCTGAAATATGAAGTTCAACATTTGCCGTTTTTCGGCGGGTTCAGAACTTTTGAATATATCCAAAGCGGACCGAACCATATTTAACACAACATTGGCCGTAATATAAAACTTTTCATCGGCTTTGTCGTATTGTGCTGATTTCATTCTGATTTCGGTTTGCTCTTCTTTCAATTGCTTTAGCTTATCGGCAAACAAATCCTTAGTAATACACGGGTCGTCTTCAAGCCTTAAATCCCAAAGGCGTTGAATTTTAGCCTCAATTAATTCGTGTTCTTTACTCAACCTAACTATCGCCTGCTCGTGAAATTGGTTTTTGGATTCGTGTAATTGTTTTAAATCCTCTGTAATATCGTTTATTTTGCCCTCTGAAAGCTTAAGGCTCTCTAAGCTCTTATAGATAGGCTCTAATAGGTCGTTTTCTTTGATGTATAGCCTCTTGGCGTGTATTCCCTTGTGATTGGTGCAACTGTAATAATTATGCCCCTTTTGTTCTTCTGGCGTTATCGTGCAACCGCAAACGGCACACTTGATTAGCCCTCGCAAGACAAATGCCTTGCCAGCGTATTTAAAGGGTTTTTTATGATAACTCTCCCTAACGGCTTGGCATCTATCAAACAAAAATTTTGAAATAAGAGGTTCGTATTTATGCTGATACAATTCGCCTTTTATTTTCATCATTCCGTAATAAAAAGAATTTCTAAGAATATGAAATATCATACTCTTGGTTAAAGGTTTGTTTAGTTTGGTATTCCCTTTTAACCCCGATTCTTTCATTTCGTCTTTAATCAGCAAAAGCGAATAATTGCCTGTCGCATACATTTCAAATATTTTTACTATAAAGGGAGCTTTTAATTGGTCGGGCTGAATTTCTTTACTGCCGGTTTCGTTTTCTACATTTACATACCCTATCGGGGCTTTGCCAATCCACTCGCCTTTTTTGATTTTATTTTCGTAAGCTCTTTTAACATTGTCGCTTATGGCATCGGAGTAATACTTAGCCAAGCCTAAATTTATCCCGAAGTGGAATTTTTCTGCCGCCGATATATCGGGAGTAATGACAAGATTGTCTGAAGCGAAATGAAGCTCTATTTTATCTTTCATTGCCAATTCGTATAAAACGGCCACTCGCTTGTCAAAAACATTGCGAGAAAACCTATCTACTTTATCAAAACAGACACTAACTTTTTCTTTGGCTGATTTAAGATATTCCAATGCCCCGTCAAAATCATCTCGTTTTACTTTATAAGCACTCTCGTCAAAACTAAAAACCTTAGCCACTTCAAAGCCTTTGTTTTGGCAATATTTTTTAAGGCGGTCAATTTGAGCGGGTAGAGAATTACCTGCTTCTTTTTGCTCTTCGGTTGAAACTCTGGCTAAAATTATGGCTTTCATATTTGCGGTTTTTTAATCAAATTCTCAACAAGTTCTTTGACTTCTTGAAATTTTTGTTTGCTTAACGTTTTCTTCTCTCGTGATTGGATATACAAATTCACTATCTCGTTTTCTTTCTTTTTATCAATAATGGGCATTTCTAATCCTTTTATTGTCGGCAAATCCGTGTTTGTCCTCACAGTCGCCGTTGTCATTGCTTGTTGAATTTGTTGTTTGCCGAAATCTGAATTTATAACCAAAGCTAACCATTCGGGCGATATACTCTTGTTGGGTCTTATACGAATTAAGAATGAGCCGAAAAACCAACCTTCTTGTTTTTTGCCCATTACGGCGGCATTGCCGACAGTCCCCATTTGAGTAATCACCACATCATCAACTTTTATGGCTTTGTTTTTTATTGCTTTTGTTGTGTCGGTATAAAGATAATCAAGTTTATCCAAAACTAATTCGTTCGGCCGTATATTCTTACCAGTTAAATATGGTGTCCCAAACTCTGGTGGAGCGTCTGGGCTTGTTGGAACTGTGCCGTAGTCAACTAACGAAGCCAATGTCTCTAACTTGACTGTTTTTAGTTTTTTCCTGCTGATTTTTAATTCTTGGAAATAACTTTGATAATAATTTGGGTCTATACGAGCAATAATGTTTATCTCATCACTCCATCGCCAAAAAGCAACTTGCAGTATTTTTGTAATCCTGTTTAAACCGAGTATGTCATCAAGCAATTGCTGGCATTTTTTATAATCTTCCTCGGCTTCTTTTTTGAGCTTAAATACCTCTTTGACAATTTGCTCTACTTTTTGCTGGTCTTTGAGCGGCGGGATAAATAAACCAGCATTCAAAATATCTTTTTCATTCACGGCAGGATACATAGTTGCTGAAGTCTGGCGAACTAATTGATTTATGAAGTAGGGTGTCTTTGTAAAAATAAAAAGGTAATAAGGGTTTATTTTTTTTGATTTAATAACGGCAAAACCAGTTGAGCACACCAAGTTTCCTGTGTTTTCCAAAATAATAGAAGTGGCATTCCTATTGGGTCTAACAGTTGAAACTATAACATCAAGCAGTTCAACCTTTTTTCTCGCTCTTGATGGTGCATTAACATTTTTTATTTCGGTTTTGACATAAGAGCCATCCGAAATATCAATATTGGAAATATCAATATAGTAAAATTTATCGTCAGGGCTTGTTATAGGATTGAATTTTATATCAGACAATTCTGCAACGTCAGAAATTTTATTAGAGAAACTGGTAATAACGGGGCTTAATTGTGATATTAACCAATAACCGACATCGCCTCGTTTTTGAAAATCAACATTAACATTCCAAAGCCAAAAGACATTCTGATTTTTTGTTTGCGTTTTTACCATAGAAAATTCTTAAACTCTTTTTTGAATTTAACCCATTCTCTTAATACTTCTGGCACATCGGTATCCATAGCACCCTTTAACTCAATTAAGGCTGGGTCTTGTTTGGTTTTATTGCCTTTGCGGTCGGTAAGATATGTAATCGGCCGCCCCTCATTATCTATAACCTCGCCTTTCTCATTTCTGCTGTAAGTTTTTCTGCCTCGGATGTCATATCCAATCTTTTGTAAGTTAGCAAAGAAAATCGGATAGCGTTCTGGTAGCTTGCCTTTTGGCTTTTTCAAAAACAAAACGCTTGATTTTACACCAGCTCCGAACGGCATAAAGGTTTCCTGTGGCAAACTCACTACCGCAACGATTTGAGCTTTATTTTTAAGCCACGCTCTTACAAATTCGGTATTCGGGTTAGTTAAATCGCCATCTGGCAAAACTATGCCCATTCGCCCACCTTTTTTAAGCAAGGACAAACAACGCTCTATAAACAAAATATCTGGAACTTGTCCGCCGCCTTTCTTACCAGTTAAAAGTTTTCCTTTCTCAAACTCTCCAGTTTCTTTATCTTTTTTCCACGCAAAGCCGAAATCATATCCCGAAAGAATATTCGGGTCTTCAACCTTGCCCTTTGAACCGAATGGCGGATTGGTCGTTATAATATTGGCACTCTCTTGAGTGATTGTGCCTTTAGTATTTTTTGTAAATTCATCAAAAGGAATAAGAGCATTGGAAGTCCAAATGCCAGTGTGCCCATCGTCAGTCATAACCATATACATCTTGGCAACTTTTGTAAGGTCATTATCAAAATCAATGCCCTTAATATGGGTGCTTGCGTATTCTTTAGTTTGACCTCTCAAAATTTCTCTCTGGTCTGGCGTTAAATCAACATCGTTAAGAGAATTGCCTTTTGTATCAACCCAACCCCTTTGCTTTTTGATAAGATTTCGGAAATGATTGATTGCAAAAACCAAAAAACCAGATGAACCGCAGGCGGGGTCTAACACAACCTCATCTGACTCTGGCTCTAACATTTCCACGACTAATTTTTTGATTGGGTCTGGAGTGAAAAATTGTCCAGCATCGCCTCTGAATTGTCCGCTAATAAATGCTTGGAATGCCTCGCCCTTAACATCAGTATTCAAAATAGTAATGTTTTCAAATTCACTAATAACATTAGCAATTTGCCTGATTGGTATTTCTATCTTTTCCGAGCCGTCAAAAATATCCTTGAACTCTTCTCGGCTTTTCGCCCGCCCAAATAAATCAGAAATTCTTTTTTCAAATGTTTTGCTTGTCCCCTTATCTCTTATTTCATCCCACTCTCGGTCGTAAATAATAAATTCACATTCCGCCTCACGGCTTTTTTCGTCTTGAATTTTGGCAAACAAAAGATAAATGACTTGGTAAAAAACTCTTGTTTTGTTGCCAGACTTATAATTAGCGTAGATATTGTCGTGAATACGCTTGAAAGTTGCCTGTAAATTACTTGATGGACGGAGCTCTTTTTTAAATATTTTTTTATCGCCGTATTCCTGCCCGTATTTAGGCAAGTAGCCCTTTTCTTCATAGCGGTCTGGTTCTTTAAGCCGTTTCCAGTATCTAAACTCTATGCCGTTTGCCCAAACGCCAATTTGGGCAGTGGTGGCGTTGATATAACTTTTTAACTCCTTCTCGCCATTAGGAAATTTAATATCTGGCTCTTTGCACTCAACGATAATATAATGACTTTCTCGTTTCTCTCTATCCTGTTTTGAACGATAAATAACGATGTCAGCTCTTTTGGTTTCGCCTACACCCATTTGGATTGGCACTTCAACATCAATAAACTCTTTGGGATAGCCAAATTCTTCAACAAGACGGCGGGCATATTCCTGCCTAACTTTTTCTTCTGGCGTTTCAACAATTTCAATGCAACGAATATAACAGATTATTTTATTGGTCATATTTATTTAGTTTTAACTTTGTTTAAAAATTTATTAAATTCGCCCTTTTCAATTCTAAACTCCTTGCCGATTTTATAAGCCTTTACCTTGCCCTTTTTTATATAGCGATAAATCGTCATATTAGAAACTCTTATTTTTTTCGCTAATTCTTCTACGAGATAAAATTCTTTTTCTTTTTGATTCGTCATTTTAATGTTGCGTTTCGTATGCTTGTTTTATCAAACCAATCGCATAATTTAATTTTCTCATACTATCAATTTTCATCTCTCTTGAAACAGTCCAGTCTCTATTTGAAATATCCTTAGTTAATTTTTGGGGGTCTTTAAAAGTTTTCTCATTCACACGTAATTGGCATACCAACCATTTTTTTCTTACGTGAACTCCCAAAAACGTAGTCTTAACAAAGTATTTTATATAATTTGGAGCATAGCCCTCCTCAATATCGTCTCCCATCTTTAATACTCCATCTCTCAATTTATCTAATAGTATTTTCCCCTCTTCATCTGCTCTATTTCTGTGGTCTTCTAATGTAATCTCTTTGTTGATTTCTTTACCAGCATAGCTTTTTTGCTTTTTAAACTGATTTACAATAGGGTCAAGATGAATGTCTAATTCGTTCTCGTGATAAGTATAGCTATAACATTCAATTTCGGCGTCTAAATGTTTGATTAGACTGATGTCCCAATTGGAGTATTGTTTGGCAACGCATATTAAACGAATTTTTGACCAGTCAACATCAATTTTTTTGGTTGCCTCATTTTCTTTAACAATTCTTTCAAACTCAAACTTCGTAGGTCTTTGCATTAACCAATCGTAATAAAAAACTATTTGGTTTAATACTGTATCTTCTTGCCTGTGCTTATATTCAATAATACAGGGATTCCCATCTTCGGTAATCGCTAAAGTATCAATTTCTCCGCTTGGTATTTTATAAAAACTTTTTAGAAAATGGCACTGAAAAAACTGGTTTAGATTTTTTTCGGTATATTTCTGTAATTGATGCTCTGGGTCTCCACCGTTAAATTCTTGAGGCTTAATTATTTTACCTGTTTTTAAATTTATTCTTGCCATATTTTTACAAATTTATTACTTTTTTAAAGTTAAAATTATTATTATGTTATTTCGCAATCGGTTTATTTTTATCATCTAACCATCTTTGGTAATAAAAACTTTTGTCTTTTTTAGGTGAATGGTTTTGAGCGTTCCAAGCATCGGCTAAATTTTTATTCTGATATTCAATAACAATATCTTTTAAATTTAGTGGGAGGCAACCTCTTTTTTTACTCGTTTTGGTTAGATGTTTCGCCCAAGCAATAGCGGTTTTGCAATCAGAAATAATTTTTAGAGGTCTTTCTTTTATGTTGTCTATCGCCCACTTTATTGCTAAATACTCCGCTTCTCCAGAATAAATATCTCCGCAATTTTTATTGAAAAAAATCAATTTGCCTTCTTCGTCAACTATCGTAAAGTAGGCATCGTGAAATTTATATTTTGGCGGTTCTACGAATGCCCCGCCGTCTACAAAAACTATTTTCATAATTTATTGCTTTTAAACTGATAGTAATATTGCGGTATTACTTGTGCTTAAGTATATAGGATTATATGTCATTTAACAATAGTTGACAACTAATTTTCTGGGCGACTGGCTTTATTGGTTCAAATCTTACAAGCTCGCTCCTTAAAAACCCTATTAAATCAGGCGTAATTTCGCCTAATTCGCCTAATTCATCAATGACTTCTTTCAACTCCCTTTTAAGTCTATCAAAAGTGCTACTGCTTAATTCCTGCTTCGTTTGTCTCAATGTCTGGCGTAGCCCAATTTTGGTGGTCATATTCACTAAATAAAACATCTCGGCTCGGTTTTTAAAGTTTAAAATTTTACTCCTTAAAAGATAATCAAGTTTATTTTCTTTCATCTCGCTTAAAGTTATCAGTGTTATGTTTATAGAATTAAATACCTCATCAAATTGCTCCAGTAATAATTTCTGGGATATATCTTTGTGCATAAAAATATCGTGCAGGGTAAAATTTTTTTTCTTTTCTGGTATAAATCGGCTCAAAATAGCGTCTAATGACTGCTTTTTCTGCGAGGTTAATTCAAATCTAATCTCGTTCTTTGCTTGCCTGCCCTCTAAAACCTGCCTTTTTATTTCTTCTTCAATTAGTGTATAACCCTTGTTCAAAATCTCGCTGTATTTACAATAAGCCCCGAATCCTCTTGTAGGATTAAATAATTTAATATATATACCCTCCCATTCATCGCCATACTCCCTAAATCTAAATTTTGAGCGTGGTTTATAGTCAAACGGAGCTATTTTTTTTATTACCTGTTCCGCAGTTCCAAAATAAGCTGGCAAAATAATTGATTTCGGAAAAGCTAATCCAGTCAATACGCTATTATTCTCCAATCTTTTAACATCAATGGAAACCTTAGCCATTTTTAAATATTCGTTAGTTCGTTTTAGAAAAAGGTTTTGGTCAACTATTGAACTTGTCTCAAATTTATTAGTCCCGTAGCAAGTTTTTGGAATTGAAGTCTGGAGCTCTAATCTTCTAACCTTTTTCTTTCCGATTATTTTGTTGCCAATCGTCTTATATGTAAGATTTACCGAAGGATAATATTTTTTATTATTTATCATATTTTCTCTTATTCCTTTAATAAAAATGGTTTCGCTGTCGTATCGTCCATCTATTTTATTTGTCTTTTTGCCATCAAAAAATTTCTCACTTTCTAATGTGAATTGGTCTTCTTCTAAATAAAAATTAACGCTGTCATACATCATATTTTACTTTTTTCATTACTTCTTTAATTTTCTCTTATATTTCCCTCATTATTTCTTCGGCTTTGGAAATTATCGCCCTTTCAATTTCTTCGCTGGACTGTTTATTTATCGGGTGAAAAATATGAAAATCTTTATCGGCAACCTTTTTGGTCGGGTAAGTTATTCTGAATCCGCTATCGGCCAGCCTCTTGTGAATGCCGATTGAGCCTAAATAGATATTCCCGTCTAAAACAAGGCTCGCAAAAGCCACTAAGCCGTCTTTAGGCTTTATCGGCAGTATTTGTATTTCTGTTATTTTCATTGTTTTCATTAAAAATTTTCTTGCGTAGCTCTGGGTTTCTCAAAACAACTCCCAACATAACGCCGAAAAGCCCTGCGGCATTTTGCCGTGCTTCAAAATCCTTTTCTGTTTTTACTTGTTTTTCGGGCTTTTCAAACATAAAAATACGCTGAATTTTTATCAGCGTATCAAAATATATTCGTAAGATTCCGTAAGATTATCTTACGGAATATTTAAGGTATTTTTCGTTAATTTTTATTGATTGGGTTGTTGTAATAAAAAAATCCTTTATGCCAGTTTCTGCCGCAATGTTCTTTTTTATAGCGTTTGCCACATCATAAAGTTTTTTCCAATTATAGTCTTCAAATTCTCCAATTTTTTCTAATAATTCAGAAAATTGCCAATCATTTTTTTCGTCTTGGAATATAGTTTTTAGTAAATGATATTGGTTGCTAAATTTTCGGATTTTTACTGGAGTATCTTTAATAGAGAGTATGCTTTTATCATTATCAAATGCAACGCATATTTTTTTATTAACAGATAATGCGTCTTTCCTGCTTAATTCTTTAACGATATGATTATGGATTCTTGACGCATAATTTTGATATTTATCTCTTTGAAATTCCTTAATTCTTCCATCGGTAGAAGAAGAAAATTTTTCTTTATTTTTTTCAAGATAAGATGAAACATATAAACTTCCTTCTGGCTCATTGCTTTGAATTACATCTCGCTCTTTTATCAATCGCTCAACCTCACTTGTGTCTTTCCCTTCTTTTTTCATTCGCTCTAAAAATTCTCTTCCTTTTTGAAATGTTTTCGTGGCAGTGCAAAGTTTGCGATAATTCCCCCAAAGTTCCGTTTCTTTTAAATCTTGAAAGCTATAACTTAATGCCGTTCTCAATGAATAAGCTAGACAAATTTCTTGGAGCGGTATAAGCGTAAATTCTTCAATGACTTGATTCTTGGGAAAAAATTCTTTTAATATTTGGGGGAAACCACGCTCCACAGCAATTCTAACCATAAAGCGAATTGCTTCTGCTAATTTTTCTGAATCAAACCAGTTTGGATTCTTTTTGCCTTCCTCTAATTCCTTAATTTCAACAAGATGATGTGGCATTAAAGCGTTTTCTTCCCGTTTTATTTTTTTTTAGCATTTTTAAATACACGGCTTTAACTTCTTCAATAGCAGGCTTTTCCGCATCTTGGATTCTATCTATCATCTTTTCTTCCGCTTCTTTAAATTTTTCTGTAATATCCTTAATTTCGGGAATTTCGTCCAATAAATTCATATAATCTGCAAGCCCTATAAAGAAATCCCAATCCCGCTTTTGGTCTTGAAAGGCTTTGAAATAGCGGTCTAATGTATTTATAACACTCTCCATTACGTTTTACTTTAGTTTATATTAGTTTATGATTCAAATAAATCACTTATGAATATCCCTGAAAATATCAAGTATATTCTTGAAAAAATCTATAAAAGCGAAAGCGAATGGAAAGCCCTTTATATGGCTATATGGCATTATCACGATTACATCAATCGTTTAAGAGAAAAACCAGAAAGCGTAGAAAGAAATTATGAAGATTTAATTAAATATCTGACAACTGTGGCTCGTGGCACTGCCTATGTGATAAATTTGGGGCAATTACAACAAGAAACAATAGAAAAGTGGGAAATCACACTTAAATTGCCCGCTACAAAAAAACAGCACCCCAAGTATGAAATTGGAGAACTTCTTGAAATTTTAAGTTCTTGGGACAGTAAGTTTGCCTTAGGACATTTGCAAAAAATGTTTTCATTTCTTGAGGAGTTGGTTCGGGTGGCTTCAAAAATTTTAGTTTTACCAACTACTAACAATTCAATTTTGCGAAGGATTACCAAAAAATTTTTTGTTCTTTTGGGGTGTCCCAAAGAAGAATTTAGTTCTCATCGTTGGAAATATCTTCAAGAATTTCTTCAGTGTGTGGTTCAAATTTCATCTGCCGAATTACTGGAGTTAAAATCCGCCAAAGAAACAAGAAATTGCTATATTCATAATGCTTCAAAGATAAGCAAAGAATGGTTAAAGGCATACAAAGACGCCAAAAAATTATCTTTATCTCGTGAATTGGTAGGGCAGAATCTTGAAAGCGGTTTTAATACTCAGCCTATATTTCATCAGATAGAAGATTGGCACGATTTGATAGTTAGTATTACTAAAAGAATTGAAGAAAAAATTACACAAAAATAAATCCTCTAATTTATTAATAATTTTTGTTTTTGGCTCATAAACGCAATAAAAGGCTCTAATTCTTGTTTAACAATACTCCAGTCTATCGTTCTGAATGCGTTTTTAATTGGGAGCCAGTAGAAAAAACCGCCACTGTGGCGGTTTTTTCTACTGGCTCCACACCCTGAACGAAATCCGAACTTTTTTTAGCGAAAATCCGAACGCTGAATTTTGAAAAACTTTTACGCTCGGGCGGGCCCCATAGCAAAGCCTTCGGCTTGCTACGGGGCAAGCAAAAAGCAAAAATTTTTGTTTACCCCGTAGTCAGATGCGAAGCATTTGTACTTCGGGGCCCGCCCTCGCTTCTTGCCCCGTAGCGAACGCAAAGCGTTCTGCTTCTGGGGTTCCGCCTCCGCCGAATTTCGTGCCAGCGAAACTGGCGCGCCGCTATAAAAATTTAATGTAATCAAATTAACTATATTAAGTAAATTTTTCGATGAGTCTCTCTGCTTCAGAAAATCCTCTGCCAAACAAAACCCATGTGTCATCTGACAACTGGTGGATTAAATCATTGGCATCCATATTATTTAGATTAATCCTCAAATGTTTTAAATTTTTAATTTTTTGTTTAGTGCCACCGAAAAGTTGTTCTTCAGTCAATCCATCCGGCGTAGAATAAAGGAGGAGCAATATTCTGTGCGTACCAAGAAGCTTTGGGTTTATTGTACGGAGTATTCCACCAACATTTTGCACTAAAGGAATCTTTTTAGTAAAAAGCGTGCGAATTCCAGTTTCCGGGTTAGATATGCCGCTTTCTTTCAGAATTTCTATAAGTATCCAAGTGCTGATATTAAAAATTAAACTTGCATCAATAATCTGTGGGTCAATAGCCTTCAGATGTACGCCCGTTTTCCGAGAGCGAAAATCATAAATAGCACGGCTTAGGCGTGTTGTGTGAATTCTTAAACCGTCAAAGCCAGATGCTTTTTCCAGTTTCTTAATACAATCATCTACATCAAATTTACTTCCAAGAGGTGTGTGGATGCCTAACACAAAATGTTCCGCGATTCTCAAAACGGATTCAACAAATAAACCAGTGTTTTGTAAAAGAGTCACCGGCTGTTGTGCTATAAACTCTTCTGAAATTTTCTGAAAACTAAAAAATAAATTGTCAACGAGCTTATCGTCGTTAATTTTCTTTTTCAGTTCTTGTTTAATAGTTTCCAGCATAGTCCTAGTTAATCCTTGTCCCCGCGAAGTATTTCTTCAAATCTTTTCGCTCCTTTTCGATTAAGGCGGTATGGGGTTGATTGTCCCTGCTTTCTTACGGCTCCGCTTTCAAGATACTGCCTTAATTCATCTTTGATTTTATTTGATACATTTCCCATAGTTATTTTAGTCCCTAAAGCTGATGTGATTTTTTCTATATCACTAGTAGTCAACCATGCGTTCTTAAAGTACTTATGTGATATAAAAAAGCAAAGTAAAATTTTCCCTTCCATGCTTGTTTGATCAAGAACCTTACTTTGTATTTCTTCACTTTCATCACAATCTCCGACTTTATTAACTATGGACAAAATTAAATTGTCTGGATTTGTGGTATCCGTCTGCACGGGTATCACTTTTTTCTTTTTAGGTTGAATCCCAGCTTCAAGTATACGAATTCGCTTTTCGTGATCATTGAGCTTATTGAGGATTTGTTGAATGTTATTGTAAGCCATAGTTATTTATTATTTTGTAACTTATACACCCAAACCTTTCCTTTGCCTTTTACTTTGTGTTCGCGCGTGAGAACCTTTTTTCTCACCAAAGGCAAAATGTAAGACGGGAGGCTGGTTAACTTCGCGGATACTCCCCGTCGCCCCAGTTCAACTTGAATTTCGCTAAGTTCTCGCGGATCAGAAAAGTATCCATCACCTATTAGTTCTTCTATGGCCTTAGATTTAGAGGGGCCACCCAAAGTTTTTCTAACAGATACAGCTTTGCCCGGGCTTAAATCATCATCCGGAATATCACTTTTTTTATTTTCTTTTTTCTCTAACATAGATTCCAACTCATAAATACCTTTCGATAGAATTTGGTATTTACCTTTTTCGCTTTTCACGAAAAAACTATCTGCAAGCTCTTTTAGTATCGGGCGTAGAGTATTGCCCGGAATGCCTAAAAATTCCTGCATATCACCGGGTGAAGAACTCCAAACTTCGCCATCTAAAAGTTCCCACGCCTTACCACCGGCCAGGAGCAATAGAATTTTGTTTTTATTGGAAAGGCGTATACCATCCTTTGTCAAACTTACCCTTTTCCCTTCTTGAATTAGCTCGACTCTGCCTTTTAGGAGATTTTCCACTAATTCAGCAGAGATTTGCTTGTTGTTTATTACCAGATCTTGTAATGCCATAATATTGATTGTTTTGTTGTTATTATAGTTAAAACCGACTTATTGTAAGTAAGTATAGCAAAAGACCACTTTATGTCAAGTGGATAGTATGAAGGAAACAAAACAACGACTATATTATCTTCAAATCTACTCTAATTCTCTAGAAATTAAGCTATCTATGTTGGTGCGCCACCTAAAATTACAATTCCAAGTCCGCCCAATTTTTAAATTCGCCTTTTTTAAATTCTTTGCTGTCCTCTGTAAAATAGACCCATCTTCCGTTGTAGTTTCTTTCGTCAGTATTAGCAACTATTCCGCCAAACAGGTTTTTACCTTTTTTGTTTTCATCCTTCATATATTTCTGTAATCCATCAGATTTTGAACTGAAATCTGCTAAATGAGTACTATGCGGATCAAATAAACCAATCTTTTCGTCTTTAAATTTAATGATAAAATCAACATAGAATGGTGTCTTATTGTCGTCATACGGCACAGCAAAAAAAGTAGCATCTCTGTCTCCGTTTTTAAACCACCATTCAACCTTTCCTGATTTATCCAAAAATTCTGTGAAAGATTTTTCTAATCCAGATAAATATTTAACATAAAACGGCTTCATCACTGCTCGTTTTTTATCCTCTTCAACATAATCACTTCCAAAAGACAATATTTCGGGGACATTCCAATTTTCTAATTTAGTAAGCTCTCCCTCTCTTATCTCAGTTTCATTTTTATATTCGATTTGTGCTTTATCTAAAACATTCACAAAGTGCTGTATATTATCTTTACCCAAAACTATTTTTACGATTTCTTCCCACTTTTCTGAATAATCCATTTTTAACTCTTTTTCGAAGAATTTATAAATAGATTCCTTAACCCTGTTTACGGATCTATCTTCTGGGTAAAAATGACGAAGGCTATTTCTTACAAAATAATCAAACATTTTTTGCAAATCAGCATCACTCACAGTGATTGATTTGTCACCCACAATTTTTGAACCAGCCAATGTATCAATATCGCTGGCTTTATAATCAGAAATAATCTTAATATCAACTTTTTTTGCTGTTTTATCTATTTTGCTTTTTAGACTATCCGCTTTCGCTTGAGCTAAAAATATTTCGATAAACCGCGGAGATAATCTTGTTTTTTCGCGATGTCGCTTCGAATAAACTGAAACTAAATTGATCGGTTCGTATTTATCAATTCTTTTACTTGTTAGAAACGATACATAGCCAGGGGCGACATCTTTGTCAATTACTACATTGGTTATATTTGTATAGATATAACCATAATTCAAAATTTCTTCACCATAATATTTACCTCGATCTGGTTCCGGCATTCTCATAATTCTTCCCACTGTTTGAATAGAAAAAATCGGACTATGCCATTCTCTAAACAACGCCATCACTTGCGCTCGCGGACAATCCCAACCCAAAGCAATCGCTTGTTTGAAAAGCAAAACCTCTACTTCGCTGTCATTTTTCTCCACATCTTCTTTGTTTATATGCTCACCCGAAAGCCAAATAGCCAGCTTGTTATTTCCTTTTTCGGTAGAAATATTAAAATCATCTTTTAAAATTTTAATTACCTTGTCCTTCAGCTCGTCCTCTCTTTGTCCTTTTCTATCGGGCAACTGAATCAAGACTAACGGATTTATATTACTACTTTCTTTTTTGTAGCTTTTGATTAATTCCGCTCTTTTTTTCAAAGCTTCACCTATAACTGTTTTTTCACTATCTTTGTCATACTTTTTTTCGCCCAATTCCGTTTTTATTTTGCCTTCTTTAAAAACATTTACAAAATTTTCATTTAAAACCAGCGACTTTTTTATCATCGCTTCTTTTTTTACATCATCCACCAGAATTTTTACATCATAATCGCCCTCAAGAATCGGGGTTGCCGAAACCTCAATCGTTAAGCTTGGGTCTATGTCCTTGCGAAGCTGAAGCGCGGCCGACTTTTCTTTTTTATCCATCTGTCCAGATGAATAATGGACTTCGTCAATAATCAAAACGATTGTTCTGCCTTCTTCTCGTGTTCTTTCCAAAATCTTTGAAAGATAAAATTCCTGTTCGTTTTCTTTAACAATAGTGTTAGTTCCTTTTTTATTTACGCTGGACCAATTGAAAAACAGGATTTCATTTTCATCAATTTTTCTATCGTTCAGATCTTCAAAATACGAACATTCTAAAGTTCGGCTTTTTTCGTAATAATTATCCAATTTTTCCTTGCTCTGAATATGCAGTTTTTTCGGCGCCGCCCAAATGAAACTAAGTGGCTGTTTGATTTCCTTATCATCAACCAATTGCTTTAAAAACTCCGCCATCATTATTGTTTTGCCAGAGCCAGTCGGGGCCTTAAAAACCAATTTTTTGCCGCCGCCCGCGCCTAAAAGTTTTTTGGCTTTATCCAATAAATCGGCTATGGCATCTTCTTGATATATTTTTAGTTGCATATTTTTATTCCTTTATTTATAAATTCTTCGGTAAACTTTCAAGATCGCTTCGGGAATTGGTGATAACTTAACCTTTTGTTTAATATCTTCAAACTCATCTTCAAATGAATCATTACCAAGAGAGAAAATATAGACGCTGATTTTACCTTTTATGCCCTTAACTGCTTTTTTGAAATCCTCAATCGCTAATTGATCAAAAATTATTCCGGTATAATGGTCGTGATTTTTAAAGATTTTAAAATCTTCATTATCCAATACCGATTCAAATGTTCCTTCTTTGACACAAAGCATTTCTACGGCTTCTTTAGTTAGTTTAATTTTATTTCTGTCGGTTGATTCTTTATAGTCAACAAAGTCAGTTTTAAAGTATTTTAAATTTCCACCGAGTCCGTCAATTTTTTCGCCCTTTTTCGCCCTATATCCCTTGATAGCTTTTTGTATGCGTGGATAACAAATGTCGGAACAAATATTTTCATCATTGTTTGTACACAAAATAAACACTCTTTTGCCATTATCAATTTTATTGAGGTTCAAAATTGCATGTCCAGTCGAACCAGAACCAGCAAAAAAATCCAAAACAGTAATGTCTTTTAAATAATTATTTTCATAGTGATCAAAAAGTAAAGAAGTTAGATATTCAACCAAAGTTCTTGGTTTTGGATATTCAAAAATATTTTGTTCTCCGATTATGTTAAACAATTCGTTGCTCGCTTCTTCATTTACGCCAACCTTTTGTCCGAATCTCGACTTTGCAACGAATTCATTATTTCCATTTGTAAAAATAATTTGTTTTGGCGATTCATTTGATGTTTTACCACTTCCGTAAATAGCACGAATAGCAAAATTCTCGCTTTTTACCCAAAATGTTGTTCCTTTCTCTAATTCTTTTTCAACATTTTTCTGTGACCATCTAGATTTGAATCGTAAAACTAAAGCATTTTTATTTTCCCCATTTTTTACAACAACCTTTTGTATGAGTTTATATTTTTCATCAGTAGTCCGTGTGTATTCTCCGTCTGGTATATTAAATATAACTTTCTTTGCTGGAATAGTAAGTGTATTTACTGGATTTGAAGCGTTATATAATGGAGCGTCCTCATGCTCTTCTTTAATGCGCTCAACTAACAGCTCTTTAAGTCCTGAGTTATTTAACTGCTTTGCGTAGCAAAGAATATAATCAGCATTAGAATAAGAATTTACTTTTTGCCGACCAAAATGCTGTGTTTTTTCCCAAATGAAGTTCGTTATATAATTTTTTTCTCCAAACACTTCATTGCATAGTAATTTTAATTGAGCAACCTCATCTTCACCAATTGAAATAAATATCACGCCATCTTTTGAAAGAAGTGACTTGGCTAGGTGTAATCTTTTCGATATAAAAGCAAGCCATTTTGAATGTCTGAAGGAGTCTTCTTTGTCAATAAAACTATCATTATACTTAAAATCCTTATTACCTGTGTTATACGGCGGATCAATGTAGATAACATCAATTTTACCTTTGTGTGTATAATTCAAGACAGAAAGCGCGTGATAATTGTCGCCCTCAATCAGCAAGTTCATCGGCTTATTATTATCCGTAATTATTTCCTTGCCTTTTATTTCTTTCAGCACCGGCAATTTTTCTTTGCACATTTCAACAACATCTTCCGGTTTGTCTTCCCAGACTAAGCCATATTTCTTTTTTTTCTTTAATTCCTTTTTCAGCCGTTCAATCTCGACAAGGAGTTTTTCTTTTGTTTGATTATTTTCCATAGTATTTTTTAGATCAATTTCTTTTCTTTAAAACTGAATGAATTTAAATTTGAAATAATAACATGATCAATGACTTCAATTCCTAATATTTTGCCTGCTTCCACCATTCTTTTGGTTAAATCTAAATCGTCTTCTGACGGTTCTGAATCCCCGGAAGGGTGATTGTGGGCTAAAATAATTTGAGCGGCAAAAATTCGTGCCGCCGGTTCAAACACTTCGCGCGGGTGTACCAAGCTCGCATTTAGAGTCCCGACAGAAATAGTCTCTTTATTTAATAGCTCGTTGCGAGAATTTAAATATAAAACAACAAAATTTTCTTTTTTATGTTCGCGCAAAAAGGAAATTTGAGCAATTATGTCTTTTGTGGTCTGAACTATCGGTAGGGTACTTGAAGAATCAACCTCTAAAACTCTACTGGCGAATTCAAAAGCGGCTAAAATTTGTGTAGCTTTGGCTGGTCCAATGCCATTAATTTTTTTGAATTGCGTAAAATCTAATCCAAGCAACTTTTTTTTAGGATAATTTGAAAGAATATCTTGGGCAACCTCAAGAACATTTTTGCCCTTTGTACCCGTACCCAAAAGAATAGCCAAAAGTTCATAATCTTTTAGAAATTTTGCCCCGGACTTAATCAGCTTTTCCCGTGGCCTATCAACTTTTGGAATATCTTTAATCTTTGGCATAATTTTTAATACTAAAATTATTCTTCGCCCTCAATTCTTCGCCTTCGCTCGTCCAGCGTTTCGCCCTCGTACATCCAATAATCCGTACCCGCTATGCCGTAATTATATCCAAGTATTTTTTGAGCAGAGGTGGAAAGACTGGTTATCTCGCCATTAAATTCAATTGATTTGGCGGAGTGTAGATCCACCACTTTTGCTTTCTTTGTTTCATCTCGCCCGAAATAAATCTCCGCACCTAATGGAATACCAGCTATCTCAAAATTAAATTTTCCGCGCCTTTCTAATGCTTCTTTGTGCGCCTCTTTGTCTTCTTGTGTTTCGATTAAATCACTCTTGGGAGTTAAATTTTCAATCTCTGCTAGCTTCAATGCGGCAACTACGCGCTCGGGCGCAATCTGAAAAAATTCTCGTCTCGGGTTTACGCGGTTGTTATCGAAAGCATCATGAAGTTGATGCTCAACAAAATTTGCGTCATTAACTTTACAAGCGTAGAAAACTGTAAATGGTAGCGGAACACTTGTTGAGGCGCTTAAGTCGCGCACTCGTTGCGCGAGATTATTGCTGGTCTTCCCGATTTTGACATATCCGGGCATGGCCTCATTTATTAAAATGTAAATTATGTTGTCCATAGTATTTTTATTTAAATAATTCCGCCGTCGGCACGCCGAGGGCTTTAGCTATTTTTTCTAATGTGTCCACCGTAGGATTCGGACTTTCGCCCGTTTCTATCTTAACAACCGTATTTAACGCTAAATCAGCGTCTTTTGAGAGGCGATCTTGTGAAATTCCTTTTTTGATTCGTAATTTGCGTATATTTTCGCTAACTGTATTTGCCATATTGGTTTGACTTTGATAAACTATTATAATACACTACTTATATTGAGTGTATATCAACTTGCTTAATACAATGGTATCAAAAATATTAAAATTTGGCAAA